>ERZ791930.630-NODE-630-length-24142-cov-5.781002_pt1 | contig 24142 bp, 20 predicted proteins | sample MGYA00510128_ERZ791930 | MGnify/ENA primary metagenome ERZ791930 (study PRJEB30046, sample SAMN00792057) | human gut metagenome | study: EMG produced TPA metagenomics assembly of the A metagenome-wide association study of gut microbiota in type 2... | reverse complement strand
TGTGGAAGTTTAGCTCAGCTGGGAGAGCATCTGCCTTACAAGCAGAGGGTCAGCGGTTCGAGCCCGTTAACTTCCACCATATGGCCCGGTAGCTCAGTTGGTTAGAGCACCAGCCTGTCACGCTGGGGGTCGTCGGTTCGAGCCCGATCCGGGTCGTATTTGCCTCTGTAGCTCAGTCGGTAGAGCAGGGGACTGAAAATCCCCGTGTCATTGGTTCGATTCCGATCGGAGGCACCACGTCGAAAATCCTGTCATTCATCGGGAAGTCTTGCAAGCAAGACTTCTGTGATGAATACCAGATTTTCTCCTCTTCCCCACAAAATCTTGCTTCGCAAGCTTTCGCGGGGACCCCGTTAAAAAGAACGGGAGGGTGCAGGGAAAAATGCACCGGATATGCGGCCGTAGCTCATCTGGTAGAGCGCCACCTTGCCAAGGTGGAGGTAGCGAGTTCGAGCCTCGTCGGCCGCTCCAACACGAAGCCATCGTTGATGCAGAAATGCAAAAGCGATGGCTTTTTTGTTTTATCGCAAGTCAAGAAATTAGCGCAACAGTCAAACAGCATATTTGCGATATGCAATGCAACGTTGTTGCTGTTGCATTAAAAAGTTGAATTGCTATAGTCTGCCCGTCCTCTCAGGCTCTATAACGCGCCAGACGCCCTGACCCCTCTTGTAAAAATGCATTTGGAGCGCTCCGCAGAGCGCATTCCAAATCGTCCCGCTTGCCATAGCAAAGAGCCGCCGTACAACACGATGCACGACGGCTCTTCTTACAATATAAATATAGCACCACTGCAGGGCGGCTCTGCTTACATCACCATGGTGATGATCAGTGCACACAGCGGCAGGGTGACGATGCTGAGCAGGGTGGTCAGCACCACACTGCCGGCGGCAAAGTGCTCGTCGTGGCCGAATTGCACCGCAAATACCGAGGTGATGGCGGCCGCCGGGCAGCATTCCAGCAGGGTGACCACCTGTGCGGCAGTGCCGTGGAAGCCCAGCACGCCGAACAGCGCCAGCGTGGCCGCCGGGATCAGCAGCATCCGCACCGAGGCAAGCTTCCAGATGTACTTGTCGGTCACAATGCTGCGCACGTCACCGGCGGCAATCAGCATACCGGTGATGAGCATGGACAGCGGAGTGTTCACCCCTGCCAGCAGCTCCGACGGCTGGGTGATCAGGGTCGGCAGCGGGATCTGCAGCAGATAGATGCCCAGACCCACCACAATGGCATACAGCACCGGGGTGCGCACCAGACTGCGGGCAACCTCTTTTACACTGGAACCGCCGCTGACAAGACCGTAGCCCAGCGTCCACAGCAGAATGTTGAACACGGTAACATAGGCGCTGGCATACAAAAGACCCTCTGAGCCGAACAGCGCCGAAATGAGCGGGAAGCCCATGTATGCCGCATTGGAAAAGATGCAGGCAAACCGGAAAATCGGCATCCGGCTGCCGGTCTTGCGCGCCGTGAGCAGCAGGGTGATCACTGTGCCCAGCAGCACAGACAGAACGCTCATGCCAAAAGCTGCCAGCAGATTGCGCAAGATCTGGGCGCTGAACTCCATACGGTAAGAGTTTACCACCATGGCCGGCACAATGATGTAGACCAGCAGGTTGGAAAGCGCCTGCTTGTTTTCCAGCTTGAGTACACCGGTCTTGACCGCTACCATGCCTGTGCCGATCAGCAGGAACAAAACGGCGACCTGCTGTGCGGTGATGAGAGCCAGCTCCATAAAATTCTCCTCCTCTGGGCCGTAACGCGTATACCACGAAAGATACAACACAGGTATAGCACAAAACCCTGCGCATGGCAAGGCCAAACGCAGGGTTTTGCAAGATTTTGCAGCAATTGCTTATAAAATGACATTTTTGATCAGCAGGGAAATGCTGCCGTCATCGGCGTGCAGGAACTCCACCTCAGATTCTGCATTCAGCAGCTCGGTGGGGATCTTTACCTCAATGCCGTTGGCGGTGCGCAGGCTGCGGCTCTCCATGCGGCGGATGCGGGCGGGGGTCACGGTCACCGGCTGGGCGGCGCTGTCAAGGACATCGCTCTTTTCCACATAGTCGTCAAAGGGCACGGCGGCAAGAGGGTACTCCTCCTCCAGCTGCCGACGCACCTGTTGGATGGACACCTGATTGTCGTTGTCTGCGGCCTGATTGGCGATCATCATGGCCACCTGTGCCTCCACATGGGGCGTTTCGGCATAGTTTTCCTGCACAGCCTGCACGGCGGCTTCCTGAATGGCCTGCAGCTTTTTCTTTTCCGGCTGGGCGGTGGTGTACTGGAACACCACGGTGGAAAGATAAAACTCCTTGTGGCCGTCAATATCGTACTTCTTTTCCAGCAGCCGCATGGAGTAATCGGTCAGGTCTACCAGTGCGCCCTCCTCCACCTTGCCACTCTGGGTGGGCAGGCAGGCGCGCTGCTGGATAATGGAGTTTACCGACGCACCCTCCACGGTCTCGGTGTAATGGGTGTAGCCGTTTTTGTAGTTCAGCTTCAGGATGCCCAGCCACGGCGCGCCGTCCCGGGTAAAATCCACCACAGCAAGGTCTGCCCCGGGGATGGTGGTGTGGGCGTGCATATAGTCGAACAGCACCCCGGCAATGCGGCAGGAAAGATCCACGAAGTCCTGATTGTGCTCCAGCTCGTTTTTAAAGGCAGAGTCCGGCAGCGGGCGGCACTGGCGGATATCGTCGCTGGCCAGCAGCTTTTCAATGTGGTTCTGCAGGTAGGCGGTTTTTTCAGCAGTCAACTCCATGGGTCCGCCGCTGAGCACCGGCGCATCCATGGTCGTGTCCAGAACGTGCAGGATGGCCTGATGAATGATAATCTCCATTTTTGCTCCTCATTTCATGACGTAGTGTTTGCGCCCAGTATAGCACAACCGCCGGAAAAAGGCGAGAGCCGCCTGGGGATTTTGCGGATTCAACAATTTACAAATCCCGTCAAAAGGGCTATACTTATAATATCTGTGCAAAAGGAGGTGGAGCTGGTGGACGAGCAGCAGCTGGAACAGATCGAAGGCGTCGTGGAGGATATCATCTACGAGAACGAGGACAACGGCTATGCGGTGTTCGAGGTATCCGGCGGCGGTGTGATCACCGTGGTATGCGGCATCGTGGGCGAGCTGCACGCGGGCGAAAGCGTTGTCTGCCGTGGCCGGTACGAGAACCACGCCACCTATGGCCGCCAGTTCCACGCGCAGGAATGTGAGACCGATATGCCCAAGGACATGGAAGCGGTGTATGCCTTTCTGGCCAGCCGCTCCCTGCCATATATTGGCGCAAGAACTGCGGATAAGATCATTGATATGTTCGGGGCACAGGCGCTGGAGGTCATTGCCAACGACCCCGCCCGCCTGACCAAGATCCCCGGTATCACGGCAGACAAGGCCGACCGCATCCAGCAGGAGTTCAAGCGGATGTTCGGTATGCGGGAGCTCATTGCCTATCTGGCGCAGTTCGAGATCAGCCCCCGCAAGGCCATGGAGGTATTCAAGGCCTTTGGCGTGGGCGCAATGCAGGCCATTGCGTCAAACCCCTATCTGCTGTGCGGCGAGCCGCTGCAGCTGGACTTCCGCCACGCGGACAGCATTGCCCAGTATTACCACATGGAAGGGGACTGTGCCCAGCGGCTGGAGGCTGCCCTGCTGCGCACGTTGCGTCACAACGCGGGCAACGGCCACACCTGTCTGCCCCGGGCGCAGCTGCTGGCCACAGCCTCTAACTTCATCCATCAGCCGCCGGAAAAGCTGGCCCGCGCGCTGGACCACTGCATTGAAACGGAAGAACTGTGCGTCAAAATGTTCGATGCAGTGCCCTATATCTATCTGCCGGATCTTCTGGCAGCGGAGCAGGATATTGCCGACCGGCTGAACCTGCTGGCAAAGCGCGGCAAGAACACCGCCCGGGATCTGGATAAAAACATCCAGATCTTAGAGCTGACGCAGGGCTTTGCCTATGCCCCTTTGCAAAGGGAGGCCATCCGCAAGGCTATGACCGAGAACTGCCTTGTGCTTACCGGTGGTCCCGGCACCGGCAAGACCACCACGGTCAATGCTATTTTGCAGCTGCTGGAAAATCAGGCCGAGCGGGTAGCCCTTTGTGCCCCCACCGGCCGTGCCGCCAAGCGTCTCAGCGAGCTGACCGGCCGCAAGGCCAGCACCATCCACCGCCTGTTGGAGGTGGACTACACCGGCGGCGTGGTCAGCTTTATCCACAACGACAAAAACCTGCTCAAGTGTGACGTGGTTATTCTGGACGAGATGAGCATGGTGGATGTCAAGCTGTTTCAGGCGCTTATTGCGGCGCTGCGCTACACCTGCCGTATTATTATGGTAGGCGACGCCGACCAGCTGCCCAGCGTAGGCGCGGGCAACATCCTCAGCGAGGTCATCCGCTCCGGCTGCGTGCCCACTGTCTGCCTGAACGAGATCTTCCGGCAGGCAAAGCGCAGCCTCATTGTGGAAAACGCCCACCATATCATCTCCGGCGAGCCGCTGCAGAAGGGCGGCAAGACCGATGACTTCTTCTTTCTGGAAGCTGACGGCGAGGCCGCGCAGCGTCTGGTATGCGACCTTGTCACCACCCGGCTGCCCCGGAGCTACGGCTTTGACCCCATCCGGGATATTCAGGTGCTGTGCCCCACAAAGCTTGGCCCCACCGGCACGCAGGCGCTGAATGTGGAGCTGCAGAACCTGCTCAACCCGCCCCAGAAGGGCAAGCCCCAGCTGCAAAGCGCCGCCCGGGTGTTCCGGGTAGGGGATAAGGTGATGCAGGTGCGCAACAACTACGAGATCGTCTGGAACCGCATTGGCGGGGAGCAGGGCGTGGGGGCCTACAATGGCGATATCGGCATCGTGGAAAGCATCAACGTGCGGGAGCGCTCTATGGTGGTGCGCATGGACGACCGGCGGCTGCTTTACCCGGCGGAAAACCTGAACGAGCTGGAAATCGCCTACGCCATCACGGTACACAAAAGTCAGGGCAGCGAGTTCCCGGCGGTGATCCTGCCGGTGGCGCAGGTGCCGCCAAGGCTGTGTTACCGCAACCTGTTCTACACCGGCGTCACCCGCGCACGCAAATTGTGCGTTGTGGCAGGCCGCAGGGACGTGGTGAACAGCATGATGAGCAACATCCGCCAGAACCTGCGCTACAGCGGCCTGTGCGCCCTGCTGCAGGCCGGACAGCCGCCATGCCAGCTCAGCACAGAAGGGGAGAGCCTCTGATAAAACCGCACAGAACAGCGGCAAGGCTTGTATACTTTTTGCCGCAACTATGTTATACTAAAGTAGTCTTTGTTTTTTGCCCGCAGCTGCGGGCATTCCATACATGATAGAGGAACGCAGAGAAAGGAATCAGGCAATTATGGCACAGAATGATATCGGCATCGACCTTGGTACTACCACCATCATCATTGCGCAGGAGGGCAAGGGCGTGGTGCTCAACCAGCCCAGCGTTGTGGCAATGGATACCCGCAAGAACACCGTGCTGGAGGCCGGCGACAAGGCACTGGCCATGGTGGGACGCACGCCCAACTATATTTCCGCCATCTTCCCGCTGAAGGATGGTGTTATCAGCGACCACACCATGACCCGGGAGCTGATCTGCCGCTTTGTCAAGCAGGTGTACAGCTCCCACATGGTCAAGCCCCGTGTGGCAGTTTGTGTGCCCGCCGCCATTACCGGCATTGAGAGTGATGCCGTGGTAGAGGCTGTGGTGGCTGCCGGTGCCCGTCAGGTGTACCTGATCGACGAGCCCATTGCCGCCGCCCTTGGCTCCGGCATCGATATCACCCTGCCGGACGGCCGCATGATCATTGATATCGGCGGCGGCACTACGGATATCGCCGTGCTGAGCCTCGGCGGCAAGGTAAAGGCCACCAGTGTGCGTGTGGCCGGCAACCACTATGATGAAGAGATCCTCAAGCACGTGCGCAACAAATACAGCATCGCCATCGGCCAGCGCACCGCCGAGGAGCTGAAAAAGCACGTTGCCTGCTGCCCCCAGAAGACCGACTTCCACGAGAGCATGGAGATCAAGGGCCGCAGCCTGCTTACCGGTCTGCCGGTGCGTGTGACTGTTTCTACCGATGATCTGTACGAACCGGTGATGATGCTCAGCGAGCAGATCGGCACCGCAGCCCATCAGGTGCTGGAAAAGACCCCGCCGGAGCTGGCAGGCGATATCTACCGCAATGGCGTTATGCTGACCGGCGGCGGCGCACAGCTGCACGGTTTGCCCGAGTATCTGAGCCAGGAGCTGAAGGTGGAGGTCACTGTCTCGCCGGATCCCGTAAACTGCGTTGCACTGGGCACGGCACAGAGCCTTTCCATCGGTGATAAGCTGGAAACCGGCTTTACGGACGCTACCCCGCGCATCGGCCGCCGCTAAGGCTGGCTCGTTTTGTCCATGCCATATCACAAAGCGGCAAAAAGAAAAATTGTTAATTTTTGTTGAAATGGATGGCAAAATACGGTATACTATACCCAAATTGATTTTCTGCTAACGATGTTGTATCGCTCGCAGTATCCAACAAACAGGAGGAAAAACCATGGACTTAGGTTTCGATGTGGTCGTTACCATTACTGGTATCGTGCTGGTGTTCCTGATCCTCGTGCTGCTGATGGCTATCATCACGCTGGAGGGCAAGATCTTCGACTCGATGAACGCCAAGAAGAAGGCTGCCAAGGCTGCTGCGCAGGCACCTGCCGCAAAGCCCGCTGCCGCTCCGGTGCAGCAGGCTGCCCCGGCTCCTCAGGTGGAGGAAGGTATCCCCGGTGACGTGGTGGCCGCCATTATGGCTGCTATCCATGCAATGGGCAACGGCAAGTACACCCTCAAGGCAGTGCGTCGTGGCAAAAATGGCTGGGGCAAGGCCGGCGTGAACGACACCACGGCCCCGTTTTAACACAGGAGGAAGAGCATGACACAGTTTATTGATACTCTGGTCGGTATTTTCCAAAGTTCCGGCTTTGCACAGTTTGGCCAGCCCGGCGGCTGGCTGTACGCCGTGATGATCTGCGTGGGCTGCTTTCTGCTGTACCTCGCCATCGTCAAGGAGTTCGAACCCCTGATCCTGCTGCCCATGGCCTTTGGCATGATCCTTGCCAACCTTCCCGGCAGCGGCATCATCCACATGCAGTACTTTGTTGGTGACGGCCTGGAGCACCCCATGTGGGTCGAGATCCTGAACAACGGCGGTCTGGCCGATATGCTCTACATGGGCGTTAAGCTGGGCATCTACCCGCCGCTGATCTTCCTTGGCATTGGCACCATGACCGACTTTGCCCCCCTGATCTCCAACCCCAAGAGCCTGCTGCTGGGCGCTGCCGCACAGTTCGGCATCTTTGGTACTTACATGGGTGCCCGTCTGCTGGCCGCTTCCGGTCTGGTGGACTTCACCCAGAAGCAGTCCGCTGCCATTTCTATCATCGGCGGTGCCGACGGCCCGACCGCTATCTTCGTTACCTCCCGTCTGGCACCTGAGCTGCTGGGCAGCATCGCCGTGGCGGCTTACAGCTACATGGCACTGGTGCCCGTCATCCAGCCGCCCATCATGAAGGCGCTGACCACCTCCAAGGAGCGCTCTGTGGTCATGAAGCAGCTGCGCACCGTCTCCAAGACCGAGAGGATCATCTTCCCCATCATGGTCACCATCATCGTTTCCCTCATCGTGCCGGATGCCGCCGTTCTGGTCGGTATGCTGATGCTGGGCAACCTGATGAAGGAGTGCGGCGTTGTGGATCGTATCCAGAAGACTGCCGGTAATGAGCTGATGAACATCATCACCATCTTCCTGGCTCTGTCTGTTGGCTGCACCACCAGTGCAAACACCTTCCTGAACACCCGCACCCTGTTCATCATCGTGCTGGGTCTGATCGCATTCTCCTTTGGCACTGCAGCCGGTGTGCTGTGCGGCAAGGTCATGTACAAGCTGACCGGTGGTCAGGTGAACCCCCTGATCGGTTCCGCAGGCGTTTCCGCCGTGCCTATGGCCGCTCGTGTTTCTCAGAAGGTTGGCCAGAGCGAGAATCCCTCCAACTTCCTGCTGATGCACGCCATGGGCCCCAACGTGGCCGGCGTTATCGGTTCTGCCGTTGCTGCTGGTATCCTGATCAACATCTTCGGCTAAGCCTTTTCTGAAGCACTATCCCAAGAGCCATCGCACAAGGTTGTGCGGTGGTTCTTTTTTTGTTTGTGTTTGGCTTCTGCTTGTGCTATCATAGAGAAAAACAGGGTACAGAACGCCCCCAGAACAGGAGGGAATGTTATGGAAAAGATCAAACTCGAAATTGCAGGCATTCCGGCTGTCCTGTACGGCAAGCGCAGCCGTAAGGTCTATCTTTACGTCCATGGCAAAAACGGCAGCGCAGCCGAGGCTGCCCGCTTTGCCCGCACAGCCTGCCCAGCAGGCTGGCAGGTGCTGGCTGTCGATCTGCCGGAGCACGGCAGCCGGAAGAACTGCCCGGAAAAGCTTGTGCCGTGGGTGGTCACCCGGGAATTGCAGGCGGTCTGTGCCCGGATGCAGCCGGTGTGGAAGCATATCCGGGTGTATGGGGTCAGCATCGGGGCGTGGTTTGCCATGCAGGCGCTGCAAACGCAGCAGCCGGAAAAGGCGCTGCTTGTGTCCCCGGTGGTGGATATGGAAAAGCTTATCCTTGACCTGATGCAGCAGGCAGGGGTGACGGAGGAGCAGCTGCACGCGGAAGGGGAGATGTCCACCGCCATGGGGGAGACCCTCTCGTGGCCGTACCTATGCTGGGTGCGGGAGCATCCGCTGCACTGGAAGGTGCCCACCCGGGTGCTCTATGCCGATGCAGACCCCCTTGCCGGGCACGCCGCTATGGAGCGCTTCCGGCAGCAGACCGGGGCACACCTGACTATTCTGGAGGGCGGGGAACACTGGTTCCACACCGAGACTCAGCTGGCCGCTCTGCAAAGCTGGGAACGCTATAATTTGTAAAGCAAAACGCCGCCGACGGCATCGTCAGCGGCGTTTTGCTTATTGAAAACAGGATTGTGAATGGCAGAATTGAAATCAGGCTTTTGCTTCGCTGTTGTGCTCAGCCTTCTTGTAGGCGGAGAAAGAGTGGAACACGATGTTCAAGCCCAGCACGATCAGCAGCACGGCAAGGATCAGCTGCAGGCCGTTTGCAATGAACACTGCGCCCCAAGTGGTCTCACCAGCAGGGATAGTGACAGAGGCGGCAGTGCTGATGGCCTTGACCATAGCGATCAGGCGCTGTACCAGTGCGGTAAAGGTGACGCACAGCATGATGATCAGCGGGGGAAACAGCATCTTGTTGCTGCGGCCGGTCACCTTGAGGAACACGCACAGAGTGGCCAGCACCAGTGCGCTCAGCAGCTGGTTGGCAGAACCGAACAGCGGCCAGATGTTGGCGTAGCCGATCTTGGTCAGGATAAAGCCGAACACCAGCGTGATAAAGGTGGAGAAGTACACATTGCAGAACAGCTTGCGCCAGCCCTCAGCGTGCTCCATATCATCCACGCTGAACAGCTCCTGAAAGCTCATGCGGCCAATGCGGGCCACGGCATCCAGACTGGTCAGTGCCAGTGCGGAAACGCACATGGTCATAAACACGGTGGCAGCGTAGGCGGGCACGCCGAACATCTCAAAGAAACCGGCAACGCCGCGGCTGAAGATCTGGAAGGGAGTGCCTGCGGCAGGGGTGCCGTCGGCAGCTGCGGCAGCACCGGCCACGCACAGGGCCAGCACAGCCAGCAGGCTTTCAAGGATCATAGCACCGTAGCCGACCTTCAGCATATCCTTCTCGTTCTCAACGGTCTTGGAGGAGGTGCCGGAGGAAACAAGGCTGTGGAAGCCGGAAACTGCACCGCAGGCCACAGTAACGAACAGGATGGGGAACATGGTGCCCAGCTTCTCGTTGGTAAAGCCGGTAAACACGGGCAGGTTCATGGTGGGATGTGCCACCAGCAGGCCAACCACAGCACCCACGATCATGGCCACGAACATAAAGGTGGTCATGTGGTCACGGGGCTGCTTGAGCAGCCACATGGGCAGCACGGCGGCAAAAAAGATGTACACGAAGGTGATGTAGCTCCATGCAGCCTTGCCCAGGATCAGGGGCAGGTTTGCACCGATGACAAAGGACAGCACGATGAACACGATGCTGATAACGCTTTCCTTCCAGCCGGAGAAGTTGAACTTCTTCTGCAGCAGGCCAAAGATAACGGCAAACACCATGAACATGATGGACACCATACCGGCAGCGCCGTTGGTCTGGGCAGCCTCAACCAGCGCGCCGTCTGCGCCAAAGGCGTTGAAAGTGCCGGCTACCATGTCCGCAAAGGCGGCGATCACGATACCGCAGAACAGCCAGCAGAACAGCAGGAACAACTTGCGACCGGTCTTGCCGATGTACTTTTCAATCAGCATACCCATGCTCTTGCCGTCGTTTTTAACGGAAGCATACAGTGCGCCAAAGTCGGTAACTGCGCCAAAGAAGATGCCGCCCAGCAGCACCCACAGCAGCACCGGCAGCCAGCCGAAGGCAGCTGCCTGAATAGCACCGGTAACAGGGCCTGCACCGGCAATGGAGCTGAACTGGTGGGTAAACACGGTCCAGCCGTTGGTGGGAACGTAGTCCCGGCCGTCCTCGTGGACGACTGCCGGGGTCTTAGCGGTGGGGTCGATGCCCCACTTGTTAGCCAGCCAGCGGCCGTAAAGCACATAAGCGCCAAACAGGCACACCGCTGCGATCAATACGATGACCAGCGTATTCATAGTTTTCTACCTCTTTCCTTTTTTCATTCCGCAACAGGTTCGGAACGATAGGCTGCCGTCCGGCAAGTTTTGTCCCCCGGAGCGTAAAAAACCTTCGTCCTCAGTACACGACCGGTCCTTCCGGTCATGCTCCGAAGACGAAGGCTTCTGCACCCGCCTGCCAGGGCGTGTGCAATACTCCGCGGTACCACTTCGCTTGCTGTCTTATAACAGCCACTCTCCCACGCATGACACCTTTGCCATGCTGCCCGGTAACGTGGGCTGGACGGCACCGTGCTACTAAGGGCACAAGGCCCTGTTCACACAGGCTGCTCGCAGGCGAGGGTCTTCTGCTCCTGACTGCCGCTTTTGCACCCGACAAGCGGCTCTCTGAAAGAGGGTGCTGCAGAAGATCATGTCCTGTTCCTTGCATTTGCTGAATGATTGTGTCCTACTTTATTCCCGTTTTCATCAATTGTCAATATTCCGGCAACAAGTTCGGAGGATGCGCCAATTCAGACCATTTTCTGAGAACAATTTTTAGGTGATTTTCTTTCATGTGTGAAGAGAATAAAAGTAAACATAACTTTGCGTGAAAACCATTCACGCCCGGGTCTTGACTTTCACACTTTGAAGTGCTAAAGTAGTGACAGGAAGAATATCCCGTGCGGCAGCACCGTCTGTTTTGCCCGCTGCTATAATAAGGAGAAAGAACATGGCTGAAAAAAATTCCAGAAGAAACGAGACTACGGACGCGCTCTTTGATGCCATCCTCAGTCTGGAAAGCCGGGAAGAGTGCTACGCCTTTTTTGAGGATCTGTGCACCGTAAAGGAGATCTCGGATATGGCACAGCGCCTGCAGGCTGCAAAGCTGCTGCTGGACGGCGCTACCTATGAGCAGATCGTCAAGGCGGTGGAGATCAGCACCGCCACCATCAGCCGCATCAACCGCTGCATCCAGTACGGCTCCGGCGGCTACCGCGATACCGTCGAGAAGGTGCGTGCGCAGGCAGAAAACCAGTAACAGCGGCACACGCCGTGGCATAGGATAGGGCACACAACCGGAAAGGAAGGTTTTGCCCTATGATGATCGATACACCCTGCGCCCGTTCTCAGTGTCCGGAAATGCCCAAAGTCAGTCTGGATCAGGCTGTTGTAGACCTGATGGAGAGCATCGCCCTGCAGGAAACGGCTCTCAGTCATATCCTGTGTGCCGAAAGCAAAAAGATGCAGAAGGCCATGGATCTGGATGGTCTGGATCTTTGCAAGCTGCTGGAGGTGAACGATTCCGCCACCAACATGGTGCACGCCGTAGCAAACCTTGAGCTGGTGCTCAAGGATAAGCTGGAATTCGTTTCCAACAACCTCTACGTCCCCGGGGACAGCAGCTGCGCATCGCCTGTGCAGTAACGCATTTGTGTGGGACGCGCTCCGCAACAATTCAACCTGTGAAAATGAAATGCCGGGCAGCCTACAGGCTGCCCGGCATTGCGCTGATAACAGGTTATTTCTTCTGATGATATCCGGAGCGCACGCGGAGGATATTCTGGAGCGTTCTGCCGCAAGGGAGACTGTTGCGCAAAATACGGCGCAGCGGCCTCCCTTTTTATGAAAATTCTGCATAAGAGACAGAAAAATCTTTTGTTGGAATTGCTGATGTATCAAATCTGTGCTATACTATAGGATGTATCACCGCGAAAGTGAGGAATAAAACATTGCTGCATTATGATGCAATTCTTTTTGATGTGGACGGAACACTGATCGATTCTGCCCCCGGTATCATTCATACATTGCAAGAGGTTTTCTGCACCATGGGTGTGGATGTATCCGGCGTAAACCTGCGCCGCTATCTGGGCCCGCCGCTGCGCAAAAGCTTCGGTGAGCATTTCACTGACCCGGCGCTGATCGAAAAAGCTACCGATCTTTACCGCACAAGCTATGCGGTGAAGGGCAGCCACGAGTGTGCCGTGTTCCCGGGCGTTCAGCAGATGCTGCAGCGCCTGAAGGAGGCCGGCTTTCTCCTGTGCACTGCAACCTCCAAGCCTACCAAGGTTGTCACGCCTATTCTGGAAGAACAGGGGCTGGCACAGTATTTTGATTTTATCGGCGGTGCCTCCATGGACGAGAGCCGGGACACCAAGACCGAGGTCGTGCGTTATGTGCTCAGCCAGCCTGCTTTGCAGGGCAAGCGTGTGCTGATGGTGGGCGACCGCAACGACGATATGCGGGGCGCTGCCGACTGCGGTCTGGATGCTGCCGGTGTGCTGTACGGTTACGGCAGCCGGGAAGAACTGGAAGCTTTCCATCCGGTGCTGCTGGCCGAAAGCTGCGCCGACCTTACCGACCGGCTGCTAGCAGCCCGGGCATGACAGGAAGTTTCATTCCTTCGGAAGGAGAATGGATAGAATATGAGAAGCAATAACCAAAAGGAGAATCAGGCGCTGACCCCGATGCAAAAGCAGGCGGTGCTGGTGTGCATCGTGTGTGCACTGGCGGCACTGTTGACCATCGGCATCACCCTTACCATGCTCAAGCGGGGCAAGACCTCGACGGAGCAGCCGGGGGATTCCTCCATGGATACCCCCGCGCCCGCCCCGGACGGGGAGGAGGATATCTCTGATCATTACCAGATCAACCAGACCTCCAGCGCGCTGCTTACCGAGACTGCCGATGCCGGGAATGCCTATCAGGAGCAGACCCTTTTTATCGGCGATTCCAACACGGTGCGTCTGTACGCCAACGGCCTGATCTCGCTGCAGCAGTTCTGCGCCAAGGAGGGCATTGGCACGGGTGCGGCGCTGAACGAAGGCATCGTCACTTTTAAGCGGGACGATAACCGCTACACCATCGCGCAGGCGGTTGCAAAAATGAAGCCCCGCCGGGTGGTCATCATGCTGGGCACCAACGACAACGGCATGAGCACCGAGGACTTTATCGGCAACTACACCGCGCTCGTGCAGGCCATTCAGGCCAGCTACCCTTATACCGATATCATCGTCAACACGGTGCCGCCGGTGCCGTCCAACCACTCCAACTACCCTAACATGGATCAGACCCGTATTGATGATTTCAACATGGCGCTGCTGACCATGTGTGAGCAGCTTGGGGTCAAGTTCCTCAACTCGGCCGAGGCACTGAAGGACGCCAACGGCTACGGCAACGTGGATTACTACCAGAGCGGGGACATCCACCTCAAGCCTGCAGGCCTGAAGGCGCTGCTGAAGTACCTGCGCACCCACGCCTACGAGAGCGAGGATCGCCGCCCGGATACCAGCAACATCCCCACCCGCGCCGAGTATACCGCCAACCCCAGCTCTGCGGTGGAAGCACCCAGCAGCTCGGAGGCGGCTTCCTCCTCCGCTGAGGAAGAGCTGCAGTATCAGGCCGGTTACCGGGTAGATAAATCCGGCGGCGGCTCTCTGATCTGCGGTGAGGAGAGCGGCAAGTCCATTGCGGTCAAGGTGACCAGCGCCACCCAGAGCGTAACCGTTACCGCTGTGCCGGAGGACGGCTATGTATTCGTCAAGTGGAGCGATGGTGTGACCAAGCGCACCCGTACCGATACCAATTTTGATCAGAATGTGGATGTGACCGCGGTGTTTGCAGCCGCTTCCATCCAGATCAGCACCAGCGGCAAGGCTGTGCTGGGGGACTCCTACACCTTCAAGGCTACCCTCAAGGGCAAGTATCTGGATGCTTCCAGCATCCGCTGGTATGTCAACGGCAGCGAGGTGACGCAGGCCGCCGGCAAGACCACCGTTAAGGGCGAGGTAGACCCCTCCATGCTGGGTGCTACCTTCCGGGTATACGCCACCGCCAGCTACAACGATTGCACTGTGACCAGCAACAAGCTGGAGCTTGCGGTCAGCGGTGCGCCGTCCAGCTCGTCTACCGGCACCGGCAGCTCCGGCAATAGCAGCACCGGTTCTTCCTCCGGCTCGTCCGGAGCTACATCCGCTTCCTCCAAGGAGGATAAGCCTGCTTCCTCTAAAGACGAATCCTCTGCCTCCAAGGAGGAGAAGCCTGCTTCGTCCAAAGAAGAGAAGCCCGCTTCCTCTTCTTCGAACGGAACGAGCGAGAGCACCGGCAGCTCCTCTAAGGAGGAAAAGCCTGCTTCTTCTCCGGCCTCTTCCAAGGAAGAAAAGCCCGCCTCTTCTTCCACTTCTTCCAAGGAGGAAAAGCCCGGCTCTTCTTCTCAGAGCAGCGCCTCCGCTAAGGAAGAGCATCCTGCATCCTCTAAAGAGGAAAAGTCTGCTTCCTCCAAGACCGAGGCCAGCGCCAGCAAGGAAGCTGAGAACTGAGGGCACATTCCGCCGCCGCGCCGCATAGGCTGGCGTGAGAGGAAGGTGGAGCCCTATGTACTGGCAAGAGATGCGCACGCCCGCCCTGCCCGGCGAGTATGACGTGCCCGATGGCAGCGTGGATTACTACGACACCGATTGGGAAAACGTGGATAACAGCGCGCTGGAGGAAGAAATGCAGAAATGCCGTCTGACGCCCTGCGAGGGAAAGACAACGTGCCCGGATAATACCCCGGTACAAACAGACCTGTCTGCGTATGAAATCGTTTCTGAATAACGGGAAGCCAGCTCTGCCGGGGGTGGGGCTGGCTTCTCCCTGTTGATATACCAAGTGGGAAATGCTGAAAAGAAAGTGAGATACTATGGCAAAATATTATTGCATCCTGTTCGATGCGGACAATACGCTGCTCAACTTTGATGCAGCAGAAAACAAGGCACTGGCCGAAACACTGGTGAATTACGGCATCGAGCCGGATGCCGAGACCGTGCAGACCTACCGCACCATCAATGAGGAGCTGTGGCGGCAGCTGGAAAAAGGCCAGATCCGCCGCGATAAACTGTTCAACGAGCGGTTTGGCCGCTTTTTAAAGGCCATCAATGCCGCAGGTGACGGCGCGGAGATGAACCGCTACTATCTGGACCGGCTCTCCACCCACCCGGACCTGATGGGCCCGGAGGTGCTGGATGTGCTGCGCGAGCTTTCCGAGGTGGCTACGCTGGCCATCGTCAGCAACGGTGCACAGAAGGTGCAGTCCAGCCGTCTGGCGGAAAGCGGTGTGCTGGATTTTATGGAGGATGTGTTCATCTCCGAGAAAATGGGCTGCGAAAAGCCCAATGCCCGCATCTTTGATGCCGCCCTGCGCGCGCTGGGCGTGGAGAACCGGGAGCACGTTCTGATGGTAGGCGACAGCCTGCCCAGCGATATTCAGGGCGGCCTCAACGCCGGGCTGGATACCTGCTGGTACAACCCCAGCCATGCTGAGAACCCCGGCAAGGTGATCCCTACTTACGAGATCGCCAGTCTGGAGGAGCTGTACCCGCTGGTGATGGAGCAGGAGGAGCTGGCCAACGTTGGCCAGAAGAACCGCCGCCACCAGTGCTGAAACCTGAAAAAAGAACGGATAACGGATCAAAATTATGCTGATACATTTGGAAAAACTGGGTAAGACCTTTGGCGAAAAGGTGGTGCTGCACGATGTGACCGCCAGTGTCGAGCGGGAGGACCGCATTGGCATTGTGGGACAAAACGGCGCAGGCAAAACCACCCTGCTCAAGATCCTTACTGGCGAATATCAGGACTATGAGGGCGAGTTCAGCGTGACCCACGGGGTAACGCTGGGCTATCTGGAGCAGAACGCAAAGCTGGATGCCACGCTGGATATCTACGGCGAGATGCGCGCTACCTTTGCTCCGGTGCTGGATGCCATGGCACAGATGCAGATTCTGGAGCGCCGCATGGCTGCCCAGCCGGATAATGCCGATCTGCTGGCACAGCACGATGCTCTGCAGAATATTGTGGACGCTGCCGACGGCTACAACATGGATGTGAACATCAAAAAGGTGCTGTCCGGTATGGGCTTTGCGCAGGATACATGGCAAAAGAACATTGCGGTGCTCTCCGGCGGCGAGCTGACAAGACTGCGTCTGGCAAAGCTGCTGCTGGAAAAGCCGGATGTTCTCATTCTGGACGAGCCCACCAACCACTTGGATTTTGCTACCATGGAATGGTTGGAAAATTACCTCAAGGGCTACTCCGGTGCTGTGCTGGTGGTCAGCCACGACCGCTATTTCCTCGATAATGTGTGTACAAAAATCTGGGAGGTGTCCTTCCAGACCATGACCACCTACAAGGGCAACTTCTCGGCCTATCTGCCCCAGAAGGAGGCCGCCGATGCCCTGCGCCAGAAGCAGCACGATGCCGACGTGGCACTGGCTGAAAAGCTGCAGGACTATGTGGACCGCAACCTTGTGCGCGCTTCCACCACCAAAATGGCGCAGAGCCGCCGCAAGCAGCTGGAAAAACTGGAGATCACCGAGGCACCCAAGGACGAGACCAACCAGCTGAAATTCCGTTTTGAATATGACGTAGAGCCGTGGAACGAGCTGGTGATGCTGAAAAACCTCAGCATCAGGATCGGGGAGCGCACCCTGCTGGAACCCTTTACCTACACGGTCTGCCGCGGGCAGCGGCTCATTATTGCCGGCCCCAACGGTGCAGGCAAATCCACCCTGATGCAGGTGCTGGACGGCAAGCGCCGCCCCTCCGGCGGCATGGTACGGCTGGGCACCGGGGCGCGTCCCAGCATTTTTGCCCAGCAGCAGAACCGTCTGGGGCAGGGCAGGGTCATTGATGTCATCTGGAACAAGTACCCCCGCATGACCGAGCTGGAGGTGCGCAGCCATCTGGCAAAGCTGGGTTTTAGAGGCGAGACTGTGTTCAAGCCCTGCGAGGCGTTGTCCGGCGGCGAGCTGGCGCGTCTGCGCTTTGCAGAGATCGTGCTGGAACGCCCGAACCTTTTGTTTCTGGACGAGCCCACCAACCACTTGGACATCTACACCCGCGAGAACCTGACCGAGGCGCTGATGGCTTACACCGGCACCCTGCTGCTGGTCACCCACGACCGTCACCTGATGAACAGTCTGGCTTGCCCCATCCTCTACCTTGAGGACGGCAAGGCGGTGCTTTACCCCAGTTACGATGCCCTGATGGGCCGCGCCGCCCCGGTGCAGGCTACCCAGAAGGCTGCCGAGCCCGCCAAGACCGGCTACGGTAAGGAGCAGCGCCGCCGTCGCGCTGAGCTGCGCGCCAAGATCAAGGCCTGCGAGGACGAGATGGAGGCCTGCGGCGCACGCGAGGTAGAGCTGGACAACGAGATCAACTCCCCGGAGGTTTACAACGACCCCGACCTGCTGCGGCAGAAAAGCGATGAACTGAGCGACCTGCGCTTCCATCAGGAGGAACTGTTTGCCGCATGGGAAGCCGCTATGGAAGAGCAGGAAGCCTACGAGCAGGCGCAGCAGCCGGAAGAATAAAGGAGCGTATCCTCTATGCCTAAAAATCACCGCAACTATCAAAAAACACGGCACATCGCCCTGTCTGGCCTGCTGTTTGCGCTGGCTATGGCGCTTTCCTTCATCGAGGGCACGCTGGTCATCCCCGGGCTTTTGCCGGGCATGAAGCTGGGCCTTGCCAACATCGTGGTCATGTATGCGCTGTTCTTTATGGGGCCCCGGCAGGCGCTGGTGCTGGACGTGCTCAAGGCGCTGTTCGTTTTTCTGGTCTCCGGCTTCACGGCGGGCTTCCTCTCGCTGTGCGGCGGGCTCTTGTCCCTTGCGGTGATGTGGGTGCTGTACTATCTTTTGCCGGTGCGCCCCACATGGTTTATCCTGTCGGTCTGCGGTGCGTTGGCCCATAATGTGGGGCAGCTGCTGGGCGCAGGGGTCATCATCTCCTCGTCCCTGTCCCTGTATTATGCACCGGTCATGCTGGTGATGGGGCTTGTCATGGGCGCGCTCACCTCGGTCACCTTGCGTGCCATTCTGCCCGCGCTGGGCAAGATGGGCTTCAACACCCATGAAAACCGCCCCGAATGACCGACCATTCCGGCCGGGCAGTTGCATTTTGGCCGGAAATCTGTATAATAAGGAAACAACTGTATTTTTATCAAAAAGACCCCAAAGGATAGAGCTGCCGCAGTATGGGAACGCGAGCGGCAGTCGGGAGGTGTTTGTATATGTCTGAAAAAGTTACCATCAAGGTCGAGCGTAAGGAGCTCCATCTGCCCACCATCGCACTGCGCGGGCTGGTGGTGTTCCCCAACAACCTTGTTCATTTTGAAGTCGGGCGGGAAAAGAGCATTGCCGCCGTGGAGTGGGCCATGGCCAATAACTCCAACGTATTTCTGGTAGCCCAGAAGGAGATGGAAACCAGCGAGCCCACCCAGCAGGACCTGTACACCTACGGTGTAGTGGCCGAGGTCAAGCAGGTGCTGCGCGTGTCGGACGAGCTGGTCAAGGTGCTGGTGGAGGGCAAGTACCGCGCCAAGCTGACCGAGCTGGATACCACCGGCGATTTTCTGCTGTCTGCCGTGCGCTCCGCCCCGGTGCGTGCCGCTAAGCCCGAAGAGGCTGTGGAGACCGAAGCACTGCTCCGCGCCCTTAAAACCGGCTTTGACGAATATCTGGGCATGAACCCGCGCCTTGCCAAGGACGTGGTGTTTACCATCGTTTCCAGCGATGACCCCATGTTCCTCACCGAGTATATGCCGGCAAACCTCTTGTTCCGCTACGAGGACAAGCAGGCCGTGATGAACGAGAATACCCTCAACGGCCGTCTGCAGCGCCTTGTGGAGATGCTGCGCCGCGAATGTCAGGTAATGAAGATCGAAAAAGAGATCGCGGAAAAGGTCAACGAGTCCATGGACAAGAACCAGCGCGATTACTACCTGCACGAGCAGCTGCACATCATCAACGATGAACTGGGCGAGGGGGACGATACCCACGCCGAGGCCGATGATTACCGCCGCAAGATCCGGGAACTGCACCTTGCCGAGGACAGCGAGAAAAAGCTGCTCAAGGAGGTCGACCGCCTGTCCCGGATGCAGAGCACCAATCAGGAGGCTACGGTCATCCGCACCTATCTGGATACCTGTCTGGATCTTCCGTGGAACACCATGACCGTGGATGATCTGGATATCCACCGCGCACAGCAGATCTTAGACCGGGACCACTACGGCCTGAAAAAGGTCAAGGATCGCATTCTGGAAACGCTGGCCGTGCGCAAGCTGGCACCGGACGTGAAGGCGCAGATCATCTGTCTGGTCGGCCCTCCGGGTGTGGGTAAAACCAGTATTGCACGCTCCATCGCCGAAAGCCTTGGCCGTAAGTATGTGCGCATCAGTCTGGGCGGCGTGCGGGACGAGGCCGAGATCCGCGGCCACCGCCGCACCTACATCGGCGCTATGCCCGGCAAGATCATCAGCGCCATGATCACCGCCAAGTCCTCCAACCCCCTGATGCTGCTGGACGAGATCGACAAGCTGGCAGGGGATTTCCGGGGCGACCCGGCGGCAGCGCTGCTGGAGGCGCTGGACCCGGAGCAGAACAGCACCTTCAACGATCATTTCATCGATATCCCGTTTGATCTGAGCCATGTGCTCTTTATCACCACTGCCAACGATCTGGGCAGCATCCCCGGCCCTCTGCGCGACCGCATGGACGTGATCGAGCTGCCCAGCTACACCCGTGTGGAAAAATACAACATCGCCCGCAAGCACCTGCTGCCCAAGCAGCTCAAGGCCTGCGGTCTGACCGGCAAGGTCACCATGAACCAGAGCGCACTCTACGGCATCATCGACGGCTACACCCGCGAGGCCGGTGTGCGTAATCTGGAGCGCACCATCACCAGCGTGCTGCGCAAGTGTGCCCGCAAAATTGCCACCGGCGAGGTGGAAAGTGTGGCCGTTACCGCCACGCTGCTGGAGGAGCTGCTGGGCCCCCGCATCGTCAAGCCGGATTTCCTCAACCGTACCAACGCCGTGGGTATCGCCAACGGTCTTGCGTGGACGAGCGTAGGCGGCGAGACTTTGCCCATCGAGGTGCAGGTCATGGACAACGGCACCGGAAAGATCACCGTTACCGGTTCACTGGGCGACGTGATGAAGGAGAGCGCACAGCTGGCAGTCACTTGGGTGCGCGTCCATGCCGAGGAATACGGCATCGACCCCGAGCGGCTGAAAAAGTGCGATCTGCACATCCACGCCCCCGAGGGCGCTGTACCCAAGGACGGCCCTTCTGCAGGCGTCACCCTGACCACGGCACTGGTGTCCTGCCTGTCCGGCGTGCCGGTGCGCGGCGATGTTGCCATGACCGGAGAGATCACCCTGCACGGCAACGTGCTGCCCATTGGCGGCTTGCGCGAAAAGAGCATGGCTGCCTACCGCGAGGGCATGAAAACCGTGCTCATCCCCAAGGACAACGAGCCGGATCTGTACGAGGTTGACGAGGAGGTCAAGAAGAACCTGACCTTCCTGCCTATGCAGAACCTCTCGCAGGTGCTTGCTGCCGCTCTGCTCAAGCCGAAGGCAGCCAAGAGTACCGCAGGCCGTCCCCGCACCAAAAAGTCCAAGGCAGGGGAGAACCATATCCCCGCTGCGCCGGAGAACAGCCAGCCGGGCGCTGTCTGCTGAAAAAACAGAAAGGAACACTCCATGATCTTCAACAAAGCTGATTTTATTGCCAGCTATGGCATTTCCAGCCAGCTGCCTGAGAGTGACCGCCCGGAGTTGAGTTTTTCAGGGCGGTCCAACGTGGGCAAATCCAGCCTGATCAACAAGCTGTGCAGCCGCAAAAATCTGGCGCGCGTGTCCAGCACGCCGGGCAAAACGGCAACCATCAACTTTTATTCCGTGGACGACTGCTATTTTGTGGACCTGCCGGGCTACGGCTATGCCAAGGTAAGCAACGCCGACCGCGAGCGCTGGGATGACCTGATCAACAGCTACTTCGAGGCACCTCGCCACCACACCCTGCTGGTGCAGCTGCTGGACTGCCGCCACGCCCCCAGCGCAGACGATCTGCAGATGCTGCGCTACCTGCACTACCACCGCATCCCCTATGTGGTGGCGCTGACCAAGGCAGATAAGCTGAAAAAGAGCCAGCTTACCAAAACGCTGGAGGACTTTGAAAACATCTGCCGCCCCTACGGCTGCCAGAAGGTGGTGCTGACCAGCGGCGAAAACGGCTACGGCATCCCGGAGCTGCAGGCAGTGCTCAACGCTGCAGTAGCTGCGGAAAACGAGGAAGCGGAGTAACGCCATGGCTTACAACGAATTTGCCTACTTTTACGATGAATTCAACGGCGAGGCGGACTACGATGCCCTGTACAGCCAGATCCATGCAAAGCTGGAAGCCCACGGCATCCATGATGGCATCGTAGCCGACCTTGGCTGCGGTACTGGGGAACTGACCCTGATGTTGACGCAGGCAGGCTACGATATGATCGGCATTGACCAGTCAGAGGAGATGCTCTGCGTGGTGCGGGATAAAGCCGAGCAGCTGGGACTTTCCGGCCGTTTGCTGCTGCTGAGGCAGGACTTGCTCAAGCTGGATCTCTACGGCACCATCCGTGCGGCAGTATCTACCTTTGACACCTTCAATCACATCCCGGATCTGGATACCGCTATTGCCAACGCAGGCTTCTTCATGGAAAAGGGCGGCGTGTTCCTCTTTGATATGAACACCCCCTATAAGCACCAGAAGGTTCTGGGCGATAACGCGTTTACCTTTGAGGAAGAGGATGCCTCCTGCGTGTGGCGCAACCACTATAACACCGCCGACCGTAAAGTGGAGATCACAGTGGATATTGATTACCACGAGACCGGCGAGCATTTCCACGAGGAATTCTGCGAGTATACCTATGAACTGGATACCATCCGTGCAGCGCTGGAAAAGCACGGCTTTGCGCTGGAAACGGTCTGCGATGGCGAAACCTTTGGCCCGCTGACCGAAGAAAGCCAGCGCTACTTCTTCTGCGCAACAAAACAGTATACACAACTGGAGGAATAACCTATGGCAAACCTGATCCGCGGCCTGTCCGAGAACGGCGGTGTCGTGTTCTGCGGTGTGGATTCCACCGAGATCGTCCGTAAAGCAGAAAAGATTCACACCACCAGCGCCACCTGCAGCGCGGCACTTGGCCGCCTGCTCACCGGTGCAACCCTGATGGGCTCCATGCTCAAGGACGACCGCGACCGCATTACCCTGCGTGTGGCGGGCGGCGGCCCCGCCGGTGTGCTCATCGCCTGCACCGACGGCACCGGCAACGTGAAAGGCTGCATTGATAACCCGCTGGTGGAACTGCCCCCCAAAGCCAACGGCCACTTGGACGTGGGCACCGCCGTGGGCAAGGAGGGCGTTCTGACCGTCATCCGGGATAACCGCCTGCAAAAGGAACCCACGGTCGGGCAGGTGCCGCTGGTGTCCGGCGAAATTGCCGAGGACCTGACCAGCTACTACGCCTACAGCGAGCAGGTGCCCACCGTGATGGCACTGGGCGTGCTGGTGGACAAAGACCTGTCCATCCTCTGCGCCGGCGGCTTTATGGTGCAGCTGCTGCCCGGCGCTACCGATGCTGAGATCGACCAGCTGGAAAAGAACATCAACGCCATGCCCTCTGTCACCGAGCTGCTCCATGCTGGTAAGACCCCGGAGGACATGATGCAGCTGGCGCTGGCTGGCTTTGCCCCCAACGTGCTGGATGAACGCACCGTGCAGTATCAGTGCGATTGCAGCGCCGAGCGCACCAAGGAGATGCTGCTCAGCCTTGGCCGCGCCGAGCTTGTGCGTATGCGGGACGAGGACCCTGACTGTGAGGTGGTGTGCCACTTCTGCCACAGCAAGTATCAGTACGACCTGAACGCCCTGCTGGAGGAATACGATGCACAGGCAGCGCAGGCAGCTGAAGCCGAACATCCCGTACAATAAAAAATTTCGCTTTTCAAAAGGCGGCTGCACATAACTGCGCAGCCGCCTTTTTGCTGTACACTTCTGAATTGGGTTGCATTTTACAAATGCCGTTTCCCGTTACGACCCTTTCCGCTGAACATGGTCAGAGCAAAGCGGAGACCATTCCCAATCGGATACCTTTTGTTATGTGCAGATATCTGCCGCCACGGTATACACCGCATTGTAATGCAGAACTTCCTCCTGTACAGTGCACTCCTCCCGGCGGGCGAAGATCTCAGCATCCGGGAAAGCATCGTGCAGCGCCCGCAGACCTTGCAGCCGCGCCAGCGTAAGCGCCTGCGCTTCGGTGCGGTACAGCGTTTCTTGCTGCTGCCCATAAAAGGTGGTTTCCTCCACCGCGCAGGGCAGGGGCAGGCCGAAAAGCTCCAATTGCAGATGCCGGGTGCGGTGCAATCCGTCCCCATCGGGTGCGGAGGGGAGAAGCGCGGCGGAGCGTCCGGCAAAAAACAACCTGTAACTCGTTTTATTTGTGCCGGTCAGCTGCGGCAGTGCCACCGCCAGCGGAACGCTCTGCTCTGTCTGCCATTCCAGCTGCGCCACCACGGTGCCTGCCGCCGGGG
>ERZ791930.601-NODE-601-length-25362-cov-3.296677_pt1 | contig 25362 bp, 27 predicted proteins | sample MGYA00510128_ERZ791930 | MGnify/ENA primary metagenome ERZ791930 (study PRJEB30046, sample SAMN00792057) | human gut metagenome | study: EMG produced TPA metagenomics assembly of the A metagenome-wide association study of gut microbiota in type 2... | reverse complement strand
TTGCCGCGCATAAATTCATCGTGCATTCTGGCATAGGCATAGGCGCTGCAGTCAGCGGCAATCAGCAGTTTGGCACCGGCAAAATAAGGCGCATTAACCGGAACCAGTTTAATCTGGCAGGGCCATTGTCCTAACTGCGATGCAGACTGCACTACACCAGAAGAGGCAACTTGCTGCACAGGCTGCAGGCGCTGCATCCTGCTGCCGGGGCAGCCTCCAGCAGCATTAAGCTGTCGGCGTTTTTGCATATTTGCCTGTACAGCCTGTTCATCATGGGCAGCAGCCTCACGCTCTACAAAAGAAATGGCTCCGGTCGGACACACCGGCAGGCAGTCACCCAACCCGTCACAGTAATCGTCACGCAAAAGTCTGGCTTTACCCTCTATCATGCCGATGGCACCTTCATGGCAGGCAGCTGCACACGCACCACAACCGTTACATTTATTATCATCTATCCGGATAATCTTCCTGATCACTCTAATCACCCTTTCGCTTGTGTTTCTGCATTTACCATACTATAATTAAACCCATAAATCCGTTGTTATAACAACAAAAGGAGAAAAAAGATGAATTTAGCTGATACCCAGTTATTCCGTGGTCTGCAGGAAGAAGAAATAAAGACATTGTTAGAATGTCTGAATGCTTTTAAACGTAATTATAAAAAAGGAGAAATTATTCTTTCTGACGGCAATATGACTGAAAATATCGGTATCGTACTGTCCGGCATGGTTCTGATTTCCAACAGTGACATATGGGGTAATACCAGCATTTTAGGCAATGCTGCTCCCGGCGCCGTCTTTGCTGAAGTATACGCCTGCATCCCCGGACAGCCGCTGCTGGTAACAGTGGCTGCGGCAGAAGATACCTGTATATTATTTATCAACGCCAGACGCATTTTAACAACCTGTACTAATGCTTGTCCAGTACATACCAGGCTTGTACGCAATCTGCTTACTGTCTGCGCCACTAAAAGTCTGCAGCTGTCGCAAAGAATTTTACACACCGGCTCCAAATCAATCCGGGGAAGGTTAATGTCCTATTTCTCTGAATGTGCCAGAAGTTCCGGCAGCAATTCTTTCCTTTTGCCCTACAACCGTCAGCAATTAGCTGATTATCTCAATGTAGACCGCAGTACCATGAGCAATGAACTTTCCAAGATGCAGAAAGACGGCTTGCTTACCTACAAAAAGAATCATATTTTACTTAAAATCTAAAAACAAAAAAAGACCTGCCCTGCAGGCCCACCAAAAGATAGAAAAAATTTTTTTAATGGCTATGACTATAATGTGCTATATTTATTTTAAATACAGATTAAGCAAAACATAAATATAAGTAAAATATGCAAAAAAGCGGACGCTTCTGCGTCCGCTTTTACTATGCTGTTTATCATTACAGTACAGGGATATTTTTTCTTTCTGTGGCATATTATTACGTAAAGATATGTATTAATCTTAAGTAAACTGGCAACCCAACTAATACTTTTTTGGCTTAAGCCCCCAAAATACCAGATGCATAACAATAACTATCACTGTTACTGCCGCAAGAGAAACCCAAAAACCCATATCAAGGCCACAGAAGGAAAGTCTGCCAAATACACACATAAAAATATCATTCCAGTTCATACATAGCCCCTCCTCTTCAGAGTAATTTGCCATAATGTCTTATATAAGCTTTCTTTAAGCTGGTAGCTAACAGCATATACAACAAAATGCAGGGTATCAGATAAGCAAAATAAGCTGATGGCAAAGCAACAAAGCCCAGTATTTCTCCTAAGGGTGTAAAAGGAATTATTGTCAGCAGAACACTCCCTAAAAGAGTCAGCAGGGTTAAAGACGCGGAAGCACGGCTTTGAATAAACGGCAATTTGGCGGTCCTGATCATATGAATAACAAGGGTCTGGCTCCACATTGATTCAACAAACCATCCTGCCTGAAACATTCCCATATATTCTGCCTGCAATTTCATTAACTGCATATCGCTAAAATATTTTGGCAAGTCATTGTATAGAATACCACCTGATACAAATACCGGACAAAAAACAAAGTACATAAAAATATAGGTCGTAAAATCAAATACGGAACTTGTAGGCCCCAGCCAGAGCATAAAGCTGCCCACACTGGAAGCATCCCATTTACGTGGCTTAGCAATAAACTCTTCATCTACATTATCCCACGGAATTGCAGTACAGGATAAATCATAGATTAAGTTCAGAAAAATTAAATGCACACTCATCATGGGTAAAAAAGGCAGCAATGCCGAAGCTGCCAGTACAGAAAAGACATTGCCAAAATTAGATGATGCAGTCATCTTGATATATTTCAGCATATTGGCATATGTTTTACGCCCCTCAATGATTCCTTGCTCCAAAACCATCAAGTCTTTTTCCAGCAGGATAATATCCGCAGACTCTTTGGCCACATCAACTGCAGTATCTACCGAAATACCAATATCAGCAGCTTTCATGGCAGCCGCATCATTAATGCCATCACCCATAAAACCGACAACGTGTCCGCAGCCTCTTAATACGGTTACAACCCGCGACTTTTGCTCCGGTGCCAGTTTAGCAAAAACATCGGTATATTCTACAGCTTGTGCCAACTCTGTATCACTCATTTTTTCTATTTCCGACCCCAGCAGCATATTATGTACTTCCAATCCTACCTGTTTGCAAATAGTGCGCGTCACTTTATCGTTGTCGCCGGTAAGAATTTTTGTCACCACTCCATAATGCTTTAACGCTTTAATGGCATCCGCAGCAGATTCTTTTGGTGGATCTAAAAAAGCCAGATAGCCCATTAAAATCATTTCACATTCATCATCAACTGTAAAAACATTTACCGGTGAAGGATTGTTTTTCTGAGCAATGGCCAGTACTCGGAAACCTTTTTCATTTAAATTATCTACCGTGGTCAGAATTTTATTTCTAATCTCATCAGTTAAAAGCTTTACACCGCCATCACACTCTGCAAAAGTACAGACAGAAAGCATTTCTTCTACTGCACCTTGGTAACCATCTGTGTTTTGCCTGTTTTATCCTGTACGACCGTAGTCAGCCGTCTGCGCTTAAAATCAAACGGTATTTCATCTACCTTTGTATAGCTTTCCGATAAATCAGGCAAACGCGGGTCTGCTGCTTCCACTTCTTCTGTTTTGCAAATGATAGCCAGATCCATCAGATTTTTATATCCTGTCTGAAAATAGCTGTTTAAATACGCATGCCGTAATACTCTGAGATCGTCCTCTCCATTAACATTGAGATGATATTCCAGCACTACCTTATCCTGAGTAAGAGTACCCGTTTTATCCGTACAAAGAACATCAATAGCACCAAAATTCTGAATGGAATTCAGGTTCTTGACGATCGTTTGCTTTTTGCTCATAGATACAGCACCTTTGGCAAGACAGGTTGTAACAATCATCGGCAGCATTTCCGGGGTCAGTCCTACAGCAACAGAAATGCCAAATAAAAACGCCTGGGTCCAGTTCCCTTTAGTAATGCCATTAATCAAAAATACCAAGGGTACCATAACAAACATAAAACGAATTAATACCCAGGAAACAGCATTCACACCCTTGGAAAAACTGGTTTCAACGCTTTCGCCGGCAACAGATGCTGCCATAGAGCCAAATAAGGTATAATCACCCACGCATACTACCACAGCCACAGCACTGCCGGAAATTACATTGCTGCCCATAAAGGCGATATTGGTATAATCAATAATACTTTCCTGCGGCAAATTGGTTTGGGAAATTTTTTCCACCGGCTCACTTTCTCCGGTAAGACCAGACTGGCTGATAAATAAATCTTTGGCTTCCAAAATTCTTATATCAGCAGGAATCATATCGCCTGCCGCTAAATGCACAATATCGCCTGCCACCAAATCATCGATGGGTATTTCTGTTTTGCCCTGTCCTTTACGGGTAACAGTGCAGGTTGTCGTAATCATGGACATCAGTTTTTCTGCCGCATTGCCACTTCTTGACTCCTGGCTAAAACGCAAAGTACCCGAAATAATTACCATGGTTAAAATAATAACTGCTGTCAGCCAGTCAAAATCCTCCGGACTGCTGCCAAATAATGATAAATATGGAAAAACCATATCTGTTAATATTGATACAACAGCCAGACAAAATAAAATAGCTGTAAATGGATTAATAAATGCACCAGTTAACCTTTGCAGCAGAGATTTTTTCTTTTCACGCGTAACTTTATTATTTCCATACCTGTTACGACTCTCTTCAACAGCATCTGAATCAAGTCCGCTTAGCGCAGTGCGCATGTTCTGCAGCACATCTCTGACCGTATTGGTAGCGGCTTCCTGTATGCGCTTTTTGTGTTCCTCCCTCATTAAAGTCTTTTCAGCAGTAATGTAATCTTTTTTCTTATTCATCTGTTCTGCCTCCTCATTTTACTGAGGCGCAGATACCCCTGAAAGACATGGAATATCCGTGCCTCGTATTAATTTATACTTTTCAGAGTGCCCGTCATAATCCATATCTTTCACCTCGCTTTTAACTAAAAGGCTCTATAAATTTATAATTTATGTTCTTTTCTCCTGCACTATACATAAGACAGCTTAGTACAAACAGAAAATACATAAACAGTCATTACAGCATGTCACTGACAGCTGTCTTTGCTTATTGCATCAAAGTCCCTTCAAGCGGCACCTGCACCAGCGCTGCCGTATGCAGCTCTCTGACTGTGACGATGTCCATAAAAACACGCCGCTGCAAAAAAAATCTTTCTCTAATAACATAGAGAAAGATTCTTTATTTTATCTGAAATCTTGCTTTTTTCTGCTTTGCAATGTATAAAAATTTTAACCAGTTATAGGAGTTTTAAATGGAAAACCGTCGCTTAAAAACAGCAAAAAAGCGGACGCCTAAGCGTCCGCTTTTACTTTGTTTTCTGTAATTACAGCACTTGAATATTTTCTACTTCTTCAACAGCATGTTTTTTCGCATAACCGGTAAGGAACAGTGTCAGTGCACCGTCGCCGGTAACATTGCAGGCAGTACCAAAGCTGTCCTGCAGTGCGAAGATGGTCAGCATCAGAGCAGTACCGGTAGCATCAAAGCCAAGTACGCTGATAATCAGACCTAAAGAAGCCATTACAGTACCGCCGGGAACACCGGGCGCGCCAATAGCGAAGATACCCAGCAGCAGGCAGAACAGTACCATAGTGCCAAAAGCAGGCAAGGTTCCATAGAGAACCTGAGAAACTACCATAACAAAGAATACTTCCGTCAATACGCTGCCGCACAGATGGATATTGGCAAACAGCGGAATACCGAAATTAACCAGGTCTTTACGCAGAACCTTGGATTTTAAAGCGCATTCCAAAGCCACTGCCAGCGTTGCAGCAGAAGACATGGTACCTACTGCAGTAATGTACGCCGGGCCGTAATGCTTGAGCACTTCCATAGGATTAGCCTTAGCATAAGCACCAGCCAGCAGATACAGCAGTGCCAGCCAGATATAATGACCTACCATAACGATAACAACAACCATCAAAAATACCGGCAGCTGTTTGGTAATGGTGCCTTCATAGGACAGACCGCAGAAAGTGCAGCCGATAAAGATTGGCAACAGAGGAATTACTACTTTAGTAACAATTGCCAGGACGATTTTCTGGAACTCTTCCAGAACAGCAGTTACAGTAGTAGCTTTAGTCCAGGCAGCAGCAAGGCCAATCAATACGGAGAACACCAAAGCACTCATAACGCTCATAATCGGGTCGATTTTGAGGTCAAAGAGCAGCTTGGGCAATTCTTTCAGACCTTCAACAGTCGGGGTAATATTCAGATACGGAATAAGGGTATAGCCTGCAGCAGTAGAGAAGAAAGCTGCACCGATAGAAGAAATATAGGCCAGAGTAATTGCCACGCGCAGCATAACGCTGGCGTTTTGACCTAATCTTGTAATAGACGGAGCAATAAAGCCGATAATAATAAGCGGTACGCAGAATGTAATCAGATATCCAAGGAGGCTTTTACATGTAAGTATCACCTGCATCAATGATTCATCCGCATAAAGACCTGCTCCTATACCTACAACAACGCCTAACAGCAGACGCATAGGCAGGCTACTAAAAAAGTTACTCATTTTTCACACTCCTTTGTTGGTAATATTGTTACATATACATATAATAGCGTATGCTATTATTTTCTTCAACTTTTTTTCAAAATTTTGTCAATTTCTGCTGACTGAAAAGTCAGCAGTATTTTAATGTAATTTTCTTTACAGGCTTCATCTATGCCGCTGCCTATGCACAGGCAATCTTGTTCTTATATATAGAACATTTGTATTTTAAGCAATAAAAAATCCCGGATAATATCTATCCGGGAAAATCATTATCTGGCAAAAACCCAGTTCATCAGCAGCATAGCGCAGATGGCATTGAGGAAGCTGGCAGACATAAGCAGCGGCCAGTATTTTTTAGGTACATCGGCAACGCCCAGCAGACGGCCCATGTATTGCAGCTGCGCACCCAGCAGGAAGAAGCAGGGCATCAATACAGTAATTGCATGAGCATCCAGCAAACCATTAGCTGCCATATTTGCAGCAAGACCAACAGCAGCAGAGCTGGACAACCAGGCAGTCAGGATAACGGTAACTGCTTCACCAGGCAGACCGAAGATTACCATGGCCGGACCGAAAACCTCACCTAAGAATTTCATAACGCCCATAATCTGCAGTACCTGAGCTACAGCATATGCCATCAAAATATTAGGTACCAAATTGTTAATTGCTACATTAAAGCCCTTACGAGCGCCAATAATAAATATATCAAAAGGATTATTTGTCTGATGTTTAGTTTGGGCATTATTGCTCATTCTTGAAATCCTCCTTATAAACAGTATTCAGGATGATACGTACATAAATCGCACCGATAAATTTGAACACGAACATCAAAATCAGCGGCAGCAGCAGAGGTACGGTCAAATAGGCAAATACTGCAGAACCAATCATAAAGTAGTTGTTGATTAAGCCTGCACCGGAATACTGCCATGAGCCCATAACAGTCAGTTTTTTTTTGCTAATCAGTTTTTTATCATACAGTTCTTTAGTCAATGCAGCACCGGCATCAGTACTCTGCAGGTCAATAATAAGAGCAAGACCAGTCAGACCAGGCAGGCCAAGCAAAGGCTTAAGCAAGGGAGTGAGCAGTCTTTGCGCCGCTCTGATAGCACCGTAATGGTCAAGTACTTCAATACAGCCGATAGCAAACATAACACTGGGAACCAAAGACAGCGCGAACATAAAGCCGCCTCTTGCACCAAGGCCGCCGCTGCCGACAAAGGTATCCTTACCTATATTCTTAATAGCACCAAAATTACCTACCAACGTAGTAAAGTCAAAAGCTGCCAGCCATTTCATATCGGGGAATTTTACCATTAAGCCCGAAAAAAACAGAACGGCAACAATTAACGCGATAAAGGCCTTAGGGCCAGCTTTCCATTGGTCAGAATCAAAATTCTGCATGGTTTCTTGTTGTTTTTCTTCTTTCTCTTCTTTCATCTTACCCTCCAATAATACAAATAAAAAAGTCCAGCTGTTACACTGATTGTGTAAATTATATTGTTTTCGTACAATATTGTCAATATTTTTTTAATTATTATTTTTAAAAAGCCACTTTGTCCTTGAATTATTGTATACTATGTGATAAAATTCTCATATATTTAAAATATAGGGCAGCTGACATATATAAACAGCGCCCAACAGCCGTCCCGGCTATTTTTTGTTTATATTATGAGGAGGTTTTCTGTAATGACAGTATTAAATGCCAAAGACATTTATCAGGATCTGCATCAGATTCCTGAGGTTGGTTTTCAAGAATTCAAGACTTCTGCTTATCTGGCAGACGCTTTAGAAAAAATAGGCTATAAAGTTACCCGCAACGTAGGCGGCACCGGCGTTATCGGTGAAATCAAAGGCAGCGAGCCCGGCCCCGTGCTGATGCTGCGTGCTGACATGGACGCACTGCCCTTTGTCATCAACGGCGAACACAAAAATATCCATGCCTGCGGCCATGATGCTCACTGCTCCATGGTTTTGGCAGCAGCCTCCGAGCTGTACGGTAAAATCAAACGCGGTACTCTCCGCATCCTGTTCCAGCAAGGCGAAGAAGTACTGAACGGTGCACTTTCCGTTATCAAAGCAGGTGCCATTGAAGATGTAGATATTATGCTGGGCCTGCACATCCGTCCTATTCAGGATATTCCCTACGGCACACTTTCTCCGGCAGTAAAACATGCCTCCAGTACCTTTGCCAAAATCGTAGTTAAAGGTCAGAACTGCCACGGCTCCCGTCCGCATCTTGGTGTTAACGCTATTGAAGCTGCCGCAGCCATCATCACCTCCGTTGCTGCTATCAAAATTAACCCCAATGTTGCCTGGTCCTGCAAACCGACCATTATCAGAGGCGGCGGTGTAGCAACCAATATTATCCCCGATATTGCCGAAGTTACTTTCGACATCCGTTCTCAAACCAATGAAGATATGACCCTGCTGTTAGACAAAGTTCGCTGCGTAGCTGAAAATGTAGCAGCCGCTTACGGCGCTGCTGCAGAAGTAATCCTGCCGGACAGCATCATTCCTGCTGCTACGCTGGACGAAGAACTGACTGCAGAAGCAGCAGAATGCATTAAGGAAGTTGTCGGCGAAGATAAACTGGCACCCGAGCTCAACAACCCCGGCGGCGAAGATTTCCACTACTACGCAAAAACCTATCCCAAACTTAAAGCAGCTTACATCGGTGTAGGCGTAGGCGCAGAACCCGGCCTGCATGATCCTAACATGCACTTTAATACCGATGGCCTGCAAAACGGCGTAGATTTCCTGGTAAAAATGACTCTGAAAAAATTAGGCTAAATTAGGCTGAAAATAACAAAAGGCTTATGCAGTTTAAACTGCATAAGCCTTTTTTATTATTCCTCACTGTAAACAGTCAATGCTTCCAAAGCCAGAATGTAGCCGGTAAAGCCCAGTCCGCAAATCTGCCCGGTACAGCCTGCGGCAGTAACAGATTTATGTCTGAATTCCTCACGCTTATGGATATTACTGATGTGTACCTCGATTGCAGGTATATTAACCGCTTTTAACGCATCCAAAATAGCTACACTGTAATGAGTAAACGCAGCCGGATTGATAATGATACCGTCATACACGCCATAAGCCTGCTGAATTGCCGTTACGATATCACCCTCATAGTTGCTCTGCAGCAGCTCTACCTGTACACCCAGCCTTGCTGCTGCTGTCTTAATCAGCGCACATAAGCTGGCATAATCGCTGTGTCCATAAATATTTTTCTCCCTAACACCCAGCATATTGATATTAGGTCCGTTAAGTACCAGTATCTTCTTCATATCAGGCCTTCCCTTCTGGCGTAATTTACGATTTTGGCAATCGCCTCATCTGGCTTGCCGTTATTGCCGATAATGTAGTCCGCATACTTTTTATATAAATCACGTCGCTGCTCATACAGATTGAAAATTTTCAGCTTATCATCTGCCAGCAACGGACGGTGATTGTCATGAATGCAGGTAATAATATTTTCCGGACGACGGTTAATATAGATAATAACGCCGTTTTTCCGCAGCAAATCTATATTCTCCTCACGGGTCACTACGCCGCCGCCGGTAGCGATAACAGTACCTTCCATAGCAGCAAGATAGGCAATAGTCCTTGTTTCTGCCTGGCGAAAAGCATCCTCGCTGATTTTGAAAAAATCTTTAATGGACTTTTGTTCCCGCTCTTCCAGTACTGCATCTGCATCGTAAAAAGGACGTTTCAGCTCCTGCGCCAAAATTTTACCGAAGGTAGATTTACCGCAGCCAGGCATTCCGATTAGAACAAGATTTTTCTTCATAAGCATTTCTCCAGCTCTGCCATAATTTTTTCAATCAGCTCACTGCCATAGCTTTCTCCCTGCCAGATTTCCTGCGCCGCTACCGCCTGCGCTACCAGCATAAAAAGTCCGTTCACTGCCTGATGTCCTGCTTCCTGTGCCTGACGCAGGAACAGTGTCTGTGCCGGATTATAAATAAGGTCCACAGAAGCAGCAAAGGCAGCACTGATTTTCTCATTTACCGGACTTGCCTCCACAACCGGATACATACCTACCGGAGTACAGTTAACAAGCAGACTGCCAGTAAGCTTTTCCAGTTCATCATAGCTGATAACCTGCAGCTGTGGTGCTATCTGATAAAAATATTTATCCACCTGCTCCGGAGAGCGTGTTGCCAAATACAGTTCGCCTGCCTGCTGATTCTTTAAATAGCTGACTACGGCACGGGCAGCACCGCCACTGCCCAAGACCACAGCAGTTTTCCCGGCAGCGTCAATGCCATTATACTCCAGCATCCTGCCAAAACCGAAGTAATCTGTATTGTAGCCAAAGGCACCCTGCTCAGTAAAATGAATAGTATTAACTGCTCCGATAGCAGCAGCCTCTTTTGCTATACCGTCTAAAAGCGGCATAACGGCAACCTTATGCGGTATGGTAACATTGCAGCCTGTAAACCCATCACTGTGCAGCTGCTGCAAGCGATGCGGCAATTCTGCCTCCGGTGTTTCCAGAAGCTTGTAACTGCCCTCTTTGCCTGTATAGCTGAAAAACAGCTCGTGTATCTTAGGGGAAAGGCTGTGTCCCAGCTTACCGCCTAATAATCCGTATTGCATCCTGCTCATTCCTTTCGGCAATCAGCCCGATAATTGCCCAGTATCTTTAAATAAGTACAGTTTTTGCGTACCTCTTCCAGCGCATCCTTCACGGCATTATCCTGCAGATTGCCGGTAACATCTACATAGAAGAAATACTCCCAGGACTTGCCGTCCATGGGACGAGATTCCAGATTCATCAGATTCAGACCGCTGTGATAAAAATATCCCAGCAATTTATACAGTGAACCTGCTTCGTGCTTAACCGCTGTTATCAAAGTAATCTTGTTTGCCGCCGCATCTTTTTCCGGCTCACGGGCTATAACAACGAAGCGGGTAAAATTATTGGAATTATAATTGATAGCAGGCGCCAGTACCTTCAACCCGTACAGCTCGGCCGCCTTACGTCCTGCTACTGCACCTAAAGTAATATCCTGCGCATCCGCTACCTTTTCCGCGCTTTTGGAAGTGCTGAAATAAGGAATCTGCTGCATCTGCGGATAATCACGGAAAAACTCTTTGCTTTGCGCAAAACCCTGCGGATGAGAATAAACCTGAGTAATACTCTGCAGACTGGCACCGCTGCAGCCTAAAAGATTCTGTTCAATCCTGATGCAGCGTTCACCTACGATACTGCAGTCATATTTGCGCAGCAAATCATAGGCCTCAGTAATACCGCCAGTAGATGAATTTTCTATGGGCAGGACGCCGTAATCCAGCTGACCGCTGCTTACGGCACTGACAACCTCTTCAAAATGATTAAAATGCTGCCGTTCATAGCTGCTGCCGGCAAAATATTCTTCCAATGCCTGATGAGTAAAGGAGCCGGGAACACCAAAGCAGCCAATCTGCAGCACTTTATTTTCTTTTTCTGCCAGCGCCTCTTCTTCCAGCTCGCAGGCAGCGTCGATAATAGAACGCATAATACCGCCTACGGCACCGGCATACTGCTGATTTTCCAGCAGGCCCTGCACTTTGCTGATAACCTGCGCTTCCCGCGCAGCATCCTTCACCTGCAAACCCTTGCTTTTTTTATACTCTGCTACCTGCATTACCAGCTGCAGCCTTGCTTCCAGCACTTTAGCCAGTTCGCGGTCCACTTTATCTATCTGCTGCCTGATGGCCCCTAAATCCAATTCACTCACTGTTATCTCTCCCATTTTTTAGCTTCCAGTAATAAATCCCAGACAGTCCAGGCAGTTACAGCCTCAATAACCGGCACTGCTCTTTGTACGATACAGGGATCATGGCGTCCGACAATTTCCAGTTCAGTATCACACTGATTAAGCAGGCTGACGGTCTGCTGCTTTCTGGCAATAGACGGTGTCGGTTTAATCGCTGCTCTGAATATTAAAGGCATTCCGTTGCTGATGCCGCCGGTAATACCGCCGTTATGATTACTGTATGCTATTACCTGACCATCCGTATAATGCAGCTGGTCATTAGCCTCAGCACCAGTCATCTCTGCCAGCGCAAAACCATCGCCAAATTCAACGCCTTTGACAGCCGGTACGGAAAACAGCGCATGACTGAGTCTGCTTTCCAGTGAATCAAAATACGGCGCACCTATACCTGCCGGCAGATGCTGTACAATAGCTTCCACTACGCCGCCTACGCTGTTGAGCTCTGCCTTTGCAGCCAAAATGCGCTGCTGCATTTTCTCACCCAGCGCATCATCCAGCACACAGAAACTTTTCTTACTTAGTTCCGTAAGTATTATATCATCAACCCCCATGGGATTGAAATTTTCTTCCTTAATATCGGCAATACGCAGAATGTGCGCACCCACAGTAATACCCTGCTGCGCCAAAGCCTGCTTAGCCACTGCACCCATGAATACCAGTGGCGCTGTCAGCCTGCCGGAAAAATGTCCACCGCCGCGATAATCATTATAGCCGTGATAATGCACAAAGCCAGCGTAATCGGCATGGCCGGGGCGCATTTTATCTTTTAAAATACTGTAATCCTTAGAGTGCTGGTCGCTGTTGGCAATAATAGCGCACAGCGGCGTGCCGGTAGTATAGCCGTTAAAAAAACCGCTCTGAATCTGGAAGCTGTCCGCTTCCCTGCGCGGTGTGGAAAGCTTATCCTTCCCAGGAGCACGCCGCGCCATCTCCCGGGCAATCTGCTCCGTATCCAGCTCCAGTCCCGGCGGCAGTCCGTCAATCACAAGACCAATGGAAGCTCCGTGGGATTCGCCGAAAATACTCATTTTGATATTCATACCATAAATACCGCTCATGCCAGCACCTCCATTTTGCCGCCTGCCTGCAGATAATCCTGCCAAAATTCAGGATAGGACTTGGCTACACTGGCTGCACCCGTCAGTATAAAAGGCTCATTGCAGGCAGCCGCTGCCACTGCCAGACTCATGGCAATGCGATGGTCATTCCAGGCATCTACCTGCGCACCGCCCCGCAGTCCCTGCTCGCAGCCCTCAATAATAAGTCCGTCCGGCAGTTCGGTAATCTTTGCTCCCAATTTATTTAACTCGCTGGTCATGGCAGCCAGACGATCACATTCCTTAATACGCAGACGCGCTGCGTTGATAATCTTTGTCGTACCTGTACTTACCGCCGCCAACACCGTCAGCACCGGAATAATGTCTGGACAATCGGCAGCATCAATAACGCAGCCAGCAGTGGTACTTTGTTCTGCAGTTACTGCATCCTGCTCCTGGGTAAGCTTGGCTCCCATGCACTGCATAATACTCAGTACAGCGCGGTCTCCCTGCAAGGAATCAGCAGTAAGGCCAGTGCTGCTTACCTGCTTGCCTAAAGCACCTGCCACCAGCCAAAAAGCTGCCTGCGACCAGTCGCCTTCCACATTGCTGTTTTGCGGCTGATACTTTTGTCGGCCAGGTATTTTATACAATCTGTGCCCTTCATTTTCTATTTTAATACCGTATTTGGCAAGACAGCTCAAGGTCAGATTTACATAAGAAGCTGATTCCAGCGGCGAAGTTATTTCCAGCACTGAATCACCCTCCAGCAGCGGCAGGGCAAACAGCAGACCGCTGACATACTGACTGCTCACATCTCCCGGCAGCTGATAATGCCCCGGCTGCAGCCGGCCGTTGACAGTTAAAGGCAGCTGACCATTTTCCGTAGAATAGCCAAGCTTCTGACGATCAAAAATATCATAATAAGCCTGCAAGGGACGGCTTACCAATCTGCCATGTCCCGTAAGCGTAACTGGCTGGCCTAAAAGCGCTGCCAGCGGAATAATAAACCGCAGCGTAGAGCCGGACTCACCGCAGTCAGCTCCACATTCTGCTGCTGTCAGCTTGCCGCTGCCGGTAACGCGCAACGCCGTGCGTCCGGCAAAACGACTGGGAACATTTTCTATCTGTACGCCTAAAGCCTGCAAACAGCGGCAGGTAGCCTCAATATCCTTAGACATGCTGATATTATCGATAACACTGGTTCCCTGGGCCAGTCCCGCACAGATTATCTCTCTGTGACCCATGCTTTTAGATGAAGGAATATGTATTTTTCCGTTAAACTTCGTAGGTGCAATCAGTACCTTATCCATAATCTACCCCAAATACTCCGGCAGCTGCTGCCAGTCTATTTTCAGCAGCTTGCCGTTGCCAATTTTTTCCAATATCACCAAGGTAATAGAACTTCCCTGTTTCTTTTTGTCTCTGCCCATAACCTGCAGCAGCTCCTGCCGCGGCGCATCTGCAGTAAGCGGCAGGCTGTATTTTTGCAGCAATGCAGCAAGCCGTGCTGCTGTTCCCTGCTCCGTCATTCCCATAGCTTCTGTACGCAGCGTCAGCTGATACATGCCGATAGCCACGCCTTCACCATGAGTATAGCCGCTGTAGCCATAATGCTGCTCTACTGCATGACCCAAGGTATGACCAAAATTCAGCAGCATGCGCAGACCGGTGTCAAATTCATCCTGCTCCACAATACGTGCTTTAATAGCACAGCAGTCGGCAATGACATCTTCGGCTGCTGCCAAAAGCTGCTCATCATCTGCGCAGGCTTCCAAGTCAGCAAACAGCTTGTCATCACTGATGCAGCCATATTTAATCGCCTCCGCCAGACCGTCATGCAGAAAGCGTATCGGCAGCGTCTGTAAAAGCTGCGGGTCAATATAAACTGCCTTCGGCTGATAAAACGCACCGGCAAGATTTTTGCCTGCCGCAAGATCCACTGCCACTTTGCCGCCGACACTGCTGTCAATCTGCGCCAGCAGTGAAGTAGGTATCTGGACAAAGGCGATTCCGCGCATAAAGCTGGCAGCAGCAAAACCGCCTAAATCTCCTGTTACGCCGCCGCCCAGGGCAATAAGCACATCACTGCGGGTAAGTCCAAGCTGCGCAATTTGTTCCAGTACGGAAGCCAGCATCTGCATATTTTTGCTATGTTCACCAGCTGGAATAACAATCTGCGCCGCCTTAAGGCCAGCTTCTTCCAGACTTTGCTGCAGAATGCCGCCATATAACGGGCCTACATTGCTGTCGGTAACAATAACCGCCTGATGCGCCTTCGGCAGCAATGCATGTACTTTGCCGCCAACCTGCGCTAAAAGTCCGTTATCTATCTCTATGTCATAGGCCTTAGGCCCCAAATCCACATGAATCTTCCTCATCAGTACAGTTCCTTTCTGCGTGCAGCTGCCCTGCTCATCATTTCACGCAGCTGCTGTCCGTCGCCGCTGCGCAGGGCATCACGCCACAGCTCAAGCTGACGGATATATTCTTCTATCTTATCGGCCACTGCTTCTTTATTACTCAAAAACAGCAGTGTCCATAAATCCGGATTGATATCTGCTACACGTGTCGCATCGCGAAAGCTTCCGGCCACAAAATAAGGGGTTTTCTCATTATAAGACTGACTGTTAATTAAAGCTACTGCCGCTGCATGGGGCAGATTGCTGGTATAGGCAATAATGCTGTCATGCTCCGCCGGTGTTACCCGTACAGTATTGCGGCAGCCGAGAGCTGCAGCAAATCTTTCCAGCCAGCTAATAGCTGCTTCTGTATTATGCACAGACGGCACCACAATATAATTGGCCCCCTGAAAAATTGCTGCATCCGACATGGCAAAACCGCTGCTCTGCTTACCTGCCATGGGATGCCCGGAAATAAATTCCATACCGGGCTTCAAAATCGTCTGTACTCTTTCGGGCAAATTGCCTTTCACACCGGCAACATCTGTCAGTAAAACGTCCGGCTTAAAAAAGCCTGCGTTTTCTTTGACAAAGCTTTCCACTGCATCGGGATACAGAGCGCAGATAATCACATCTGCTTCTTTCAAAGTACTGTCGCCCTGCAGCAGTGCCGTATCTAAAAGGCCCTGCTCTGCTGCCTGCTGCAATACTGCTTCATCTCTGTCGATGCCGATAATGCGTTTTACTTTAAGCTTTCGTAAAGCTTTAACATAGGAACCGCCGATAAGACCGATACCTACTACTGCAAAGCATAATTCCTGCCAATCCTTGTTCCAAAACCCCTCAATCATTTTTCCACCTCATCTGCCATACTACCATACTACAAATTTATATACTATTTTTTTATTATAAATCGCGTCCTACAATCTGAGCAATGCCTTTCAGCTCGCCCATCAGACGGGCAAAGCGTTCCGGTTTCAGGCTCTGCGCACCGTCGCACAGCGCATGCTCAGGATCATTATGTACCTCGATCAGCAAGCCGTCCGCACCTACTGCCACAGCAGCCTTAGCCAGCGGCTCTACCATCCACCACATACCGGCAGCATGGCTGGGGTCTACAACTACCGGCAAATGGCTGAGTTTTTTCACTGCCGGAATAGCACTCAAGTCCAAAGTATTGCGGGTATAGGTTTCAAAAGTACGGATACCGCGTTCACACAGGATAACATTGTCATTGCCGCCTGCCATAATGTATTCGGCAGACATAATCCATTCTTCAATAGTTGCGGAAAGACCACGTTTGAGCAGGATGGGCTTACGAGTTTTGCCCAGCTCTTTAAGCAGTTCAAAGTTCTGCATATTGCGTGCGCCTACCTGGATAAGGTCAACGTCCTCAACGAAGCGTTCAATCTTATCTGCAGACATAATCTCTGTAACAATGGGCAGGCCTGTTTCTTCCTTGGCAGCTTTCAGATAATCAAGGCCCAGTTCTTTCAGTCCCTGGAAAGAGTACGGGGAAGTACGGGGCTTGAAAGCACCGCCGCGCAGCATGCTGGCACCGCCCAGCTTAACAGATTTTGCTACCTGGATAACCTGCTCGGAACTTTCTACAGAGCACGGACCTGCGATAACCTGTATCTTGCGCCCGCCTACCGGCACGCCGCAGACATCGACAACACTGTCCTCAGGATGGAACATGCGGTTGGCACGTTTGAAAGGTTCCTGTACACGCATTACCTTGTCTACACAATCATTAACCTTCAGCAGGTTCATATCCAAAGTACTGGTATCGCCGATGATACCGAAGATAGTCATGTTGAGACCGTTAATCTCATTAATTTGGAAGCCCTGCTGTTCCAGATTTACTCTTATTTTTGTTTTAACATCCTCCGGTGCGCCCGGTTTGAAAACTATAACCATTTTTACCTCTCCTTTATCAATACCTGTTAAAGTCTATCAGTAATTATTTATCTTTCAGCGGTAAAATAAAAGCGGACCCTCGTAAGAGAGCCCGCTGTAAAACGCAAGTTTACGATGATATATTCAAATACCACCCGGAAGGCATCTATTTACGATTGAACTGCTGTATGAATTTTGGCATGCAAAAAATCCGGTGCTAAAGTAAAAGCTAAAGACCGGTGCAAAATAAAAGCCGTATTCAATTGCAGTTTTCTTTAACATAGATTCCATTTTTCTCACCTGCAAGATAAATAATTAAGCATCAAAACTTGATTACGCAAATTTTACCGCTTTTGGATTATCCCGTCAACAAAAACACACTATTTTTTTTATTCTTAACAATTTACACTTTCAACTGTAAATTATATTACATTAACACAGCTTTAATGCCGCTATACAGCATGCCCAGTGCTCCGCCGCAGACAATAATCAGCGACAATCTTCTGAAAAGATGCTGATTAAGCTTATAAAATAGCTTTTCACCCAGCCACCAGCCCAGTAAAAGGGCTGTCATACTGTACAGCACGCTGCCCTGTTCTACAGCAACATACTGCATGGTACCGGCTAAATAGCTGCCAATAAGCATTAAAGTCCCGTTCAGACCAAAGCACCAAATCATATTGGCGCGCATTAAATCTTTTTCCATATTCTCGTTCAGAAAATAGAGAACCAAAGGCGGCCCGCTGACACTGGTTGCCGAACCGAAGAAGCCGCTCAGAAAACCTGCTGCCAGTCTGCCCAGCGTCTTATTAGTTATCTTAAAATCTATTTTGCGGCCCATGAGGAAGGTAGCTGCCAGCAGAATTACACCTAAAAAGATTTCCAGCTGCTCAATACTGATGACTTTCAGCGCCACGCTGCCCGGTACAATGCCCAGCAGACTGCCAAAGGTTACTAAAAGTACAGTATGCCATTCAAAATTACGGCGATTGCGTATCATAGTAATGGCACGCAGAACAAAACCTGCCAAAAGTACCAGCACTACAGCTTCCTTAGCATCCATAAAAAGCGTTAGCAGCGGCGTAGCCACCAGTGCAAAGCCAAAGCCGGACACCGTCGCAAAAAAGGCAGCCAGCAGTACTACCACTGCCGTCAGCATTGTTTCCATCTTTTTCCTCCTGAAAAAATACATGTACCGCCGCTAAGACGATACATGTAGATATATAAGCTATTATTTTTTATTGTCTTTCAGATAGGTCCAGCCGTCTTCCTGATAGATGCGGCCTTCTTTCATCAGATGACCCAGCGCACGCTTAAATGCAGCCTTGCTGATGCCAAATTTCTGCTTGATGATTTCCAGCGGTGTACTGTCGCAGTACGGCATTCTGCCGCTGCGTTTTACCAGATAATTATAGATTTCTTCGGCATCCGCAATCAGGGCATTTTCCTTCTGCAGGCGCAGAGAAATATTCAGTCTGCCATCCTGACGGATATAGGTGATGCGGCCGGTAACTTCCTGACCAAAGTCAAGTCTGCCTCCGGGCACTTCACTGCGGTGCAGAAACGCCAGAAAACGCTGATTAGTAAAGATAAAGAAACCTTCCGGCAGAATATTATAAATAGTACCGGTAACCTTATCGCCTACCTTAACACCTTCGGCCGGTTTGGAAGCGCGCACCATATCTTCTTCTACACGCATGGTAACAGCCTGGCGGCCGCTCTTGTCGCGGTACAGCTTAACCCATACCAGCTGGTTAGGGCTTACGTGGCCGCGCATCTGGCTGTAGGGAAGAAATACGCCGCGTTCTGCACCGATGTCGACAAAGCCGCCGTCACGGGTAACGCTGAGCACGCGTACATAACCCAGCTGCCCTTCACGCATTTTGGGCAGCTTCATGCTGGCAGTAAGACGCTTGTTAGGGTCAAGATACAGATAGACCTTAACTTCGTCACCAACCTGCACAGGAGCAGTCTGCTGCAGCTTATGCAGCAGGATATCGTCGCTGGTATTGCCGGTGCCTGCATCAAGAAACGCACCCATCTCGCTGATACGGGCAACCTTAAGGGTTACTACATCACCGGGACGGTATTTTACCTGTTGTTTCTTCTCAATCATTCTTCGTTCTCCGTAAATGCTTCAGAAGGAGCATCAGCCCACAGCTGTTCAATATTATAGAAATCGCGCTCTTCTTCCAGGAAGATATGAGCTACGATATCGCCGTAATCCAAAAGTACCCAGCGGCCATCAGCATATCCTTCCTTATGAGCAGGGAATACTCCCAGTTCTGCCATCTTATCTTCGATATTGTCAGCAATAGCTTTAACCAGAATATTATTGGAAGCACTGCAGATAACAAAATAATCAGTTACGGGAGACAGTCCCTCCATGTTCAACATCAGAATGTCCGCAGCTTTTTTATCATTTGCAAAAGCAGCTATCTTCATTGCCATTTCTTTAGTAGTCATTAAATCAACCTCCAGTATAAATTACATATTTAATTCAGTTGTTTCTCCAGTATCGGTGCTGTCTGTTTCGCCGTCTTCCTTCATATAAGGAATGCCCAGCTCATCCAGCGATTTATTAACAGATTCCGTATCCGTAGCCCAGTAGCTTACGCCGCTGCTGTCATCAAAACGACCGTACAGCATGCCGCTCTTAATCTTGTCATCACCGAAGATTTTAAAGCTATTGGCAGCCTTGAGCATGGTTAAGGTATTTAAATCTGTTTCCACATGCTTATCCAGCGTAGCTAAAAGATTGCTGATCTGCGCTACATTCTGAATAGAAAACATCTGCTCTGCCGCAGCACGCATAAACTTCTGCTGACGCTGTACGCGGCCGATATCACCTAATTCATCCTTACGGAAACGAACATATTTGCCGGCTGTTTCGCCATCCATATGCTGATAACCATGTTTAATATCAATCACAAGGTCAGCATAGGGGTCTTCGTAGTACATATCGTTGTCTACATAAATATCTACACCGCCAATCAGATTGACGATATCAATAAAGCCCTGCCAGTTAGCCAGAATATAGTAATGGATAGGCACGCGCAGCAAATTGGCCACAGTCTGCTTGGCCATCACCACACCGCCGTAAGTATAAGCGGAATTTATCTTCTCCGGATCAACATGTCCGGGCAGGATTACCTTGGTATCACGGGGAATGGAAAGCACCGCCACCTGATTTGTTGCCGGGTCAAAGCTTGCCAGCAGGATTGCGTCAGTACGCTTGGGCTCAGTGGCCGCTGCCTCACTGTCGCCATCATCTATACCTAACAGCAGGATATTGATTCTTTCATTAAGCTTTTCATCGCTGACAATTTTTTCGTCGGCGCCGATAATCTTGGCCTGCGGCGGATTTATCAGGTTATCGTATACCCAGACGCTGCCCCAGAAAGCCGCCGTAAAAAAGGCAGAGAGCAGTATCAGCAAAAATACCAGCCTGCCCCAGCGCAGCTTACGCTTTTTGTGGACAGGTCGATTTATCCTGTTATCTTCCATTAACCTTTAAACGCTCCACATCTATCTCTGTTTTTAAATTTGCCTGCCAGCTGATTATAACCGTAGATACAGTTGGGGTGAATCAAAAGATCATATTCCAGCAGGTAACGGATGGTCTGTCCGTAAGCGCACATCATAGCTTTTTCCATATTTTCTTTGGCCAGCTGGCGCATTTTATTGATTCCCGGAAAATCACGGGTAGGCTCCAGCAAATCTGCCAGATATACAGCCATAGCCAGCGGCGTCATATCCGGCGCACCGGTAGTATGGTACAAAATACCGTCCAGAATCTCCTTATCGGTAACACCGTATTTATGCTGCGCATAATATACGCCCAGTTTAGCATGCAGCAGGATGGGCTGATTTTTTTCTGTTTCGTCCACCTCGATGCCCAGCTTAGCTGCCATGGCAAGGCTTTCTCTGCCCGGCACCTCACGGCCGCAGTCATGGAGCAGCGCAGAAATGCCTACCTTTTCCATGTCCAGTCCGTGCACGGAAGCAAACTCCAGTGCCGTTTCATAAACCGCTACCGAATGTTTGTAACGTTTCAGCGGCAGCGATTCCTTTAAAATTCTTTTCATTTCTTCAATCTTCAGCATAACTATTTCCCTCATCAGCAAATAAATATAACCTATGTTCTCTGATATATTGCTCTACATGCGCAGGCACAAGTCCTTCCAGACTCTCGCCGCTTTTAATCTTCTGCCTGATTTCCGTTGAAGACACCTCGTATTCTGGCGTATCAACCAGCACAATCTTTTCCCGGGCAATAACTCCCAGACTGCTGCATGCTCTGTCCAGTGCCTGCAGATATCCTGGGCGCTTGGCTGCTACGAAAGTAACCAGCTGCAGCAGCTCATCAATCTTATGCCAGGTCTGCAGCTGCGGAATAGTATCCGCGCCAATCAGAAAATATAGCTCATACTCCGGATAAAGACGCTGCAGTTCCTTCACGGTATCCAGGGTATAGGAAATACCGCTGCGGCGCAGCTCAATATCCGATACTTCAAAATACGGATATTCTTCTGTTGCCAGTACCGTCATCCTGTAACGGTCCTCAGCAGGTGCAAACTCCTGCCCTACCTTATGAGGCGGTATAAAGGCGGGAATAAAAAGTATTTTTTCCGGCTGCAGCTGTTCATATACAGCCTGCGCCGAATATATATGTCCGTTATGGACGGGATCAAAGGTTCCTCCCAAGATTCCCAGCTTCTTCTTCTTCACTGCAGCCTCCTTGACTGATTATCTTATCATTTAATTATATCAATCAGAAAGCTTTTCTACAACCATCTGCAGGATAATAATTATTATCGTCAGTAAAAGTGCAGCCTTTGCTCTGTCCTTAAGATCAAAAACAGTTTTAGGCCTTCTCAGATAATCCAAGAAGGCCTGCAAATATTCCTTTGTAGCAGTCTTATGCAGTTTTTCTCTGTTACATTTTTTATTCATCATATCGTCCTATTCATAGCGTAATGCGTCGATGGGATCAAGCAGCGCAGCCTTTCTTGCCGGATAGATACCAAAGAAAAGTCCGATACCCACGGAGAAAACTACCGCAATAATGATAGCCCACCAGGAAATAACCGTTGTCCAGCCGGCAAAATAGCTAATAGCAAAAGATGCGCCTACGCCAAGTACGACACCTAAAAAGCCGCCTACAATACCGATAACCATTGCTTCAATCAAGAACTGGAGCAGAATATTGTTATAGGTAGCACCCAAAGCTTTTCTGATGCCTATTTCACGGGTACGCTCGGTAACGGATACCAGCATAATGTTCATAATGCCGATGCCGCCAACCAGAAGGCTGATAGCCGCAATGCAGCCAAGCAGCATGGTAATGCTGTTAGCGGTGGACATCATGGTTTCCATAACCGCTGCCATATTGCCTACCGTAAAATCGTCATAGTCGCCTTCTTTAATCTTATGCCGCTGACGCAGCACCTGTTCAACTTCTGCCTGTACGTCATTGATGACATTCTCATTTTCTGCCTGTACGGTAATGCGCTGTACATAGGTAATACCCATCATTCTGTTCTGCGCTGTTGTCAGCGGGATAAAAACAATATCGTCCTGGTCGGCACCGCCGCCGGACTGGCCTTTGCTCTTTAATACGCCAACTACCTGGAAGGGCGCCTTATTGATACGCATAATCTTACCTACCGGATCACCCTCCGGGAAAAGACTTTCCGCAACAGTCGGACCGATAACGCAGACTCTGGCACGGCTGTTCAAATCGCGCTCGGTAAAGGCTCTGCCGTCCTCAATATCATAATTCTGCATGATAAAATTACTGGGAGTTGTACCCTCGACACGGGAAGTCCAGTTCTGATTACCCATAACCAGTTGATAGCTGCTGCTGACGCTGGCAGAAATATTGGCGATACCGTCCACCTGTTTTTCAATCGCCTGGGCATCCTCGTAAGTAAGACGCGCACCTTCACCAGCAGCCAGCCTTGCACCGGAAGCCGTACGGCCGCCGGAAGTAATAATCAGCAGATTGCTGCCCAGTTTGGAAATATTTTCACGGATATTTTCCTTAACGCCAAAGCCAAGGCCTACCATGGCAATAACTGCGCCAACACCGATAATAATACCCAGTAAGGTCAGAAAGGTACGCAGCTTATTGGAGGTCATGCCGTCGATAGCCATCTTGATAGATTCGTTCAACATAAGGCCTACCTCCATTCATCGCTTACTATTTTACCATCCCGCATAACCAGGATGCGCTTCGTCTGCTCAGCAATATCCGGCTCATGGGTAACCATGACTACGGTCTTGCCGCTTTCATTCATCGCTTTAAAAATATCCATAATCTCGTAGCTTGATTTAGTATCAAGATTGCCTGTCGGCTCGTCGGCCATAATAATAGCCGGATTATTGATAAGCGCTCTGGCAATGGCTACACGCTGTCTTTGACCACCGCTCATCTCTGTCGGCTTATGCTCAATACGCTCACCCAGTCCCACAGCTTCCAAAGCCTTTTTGGCGCGTTCCATGCGTTCTTCTTCATCTACGCCTGCATAAATCAGCGGCAGCGCAACATTAGCCTGCGCTGTCAATTTTGGCAGCAGGTTAAAATTCTGAAAAACGAAACCTATTTTAGCATTGCGGGTGTGCGCCAATTCGTCATCATCATAACCGGCAATCTCTTTGCCGTCCAGATAATATTCACCGGAAGTAGGTCTGTCCAGACAGCCGAGAATGTTCATCATCGTTGATTTTCCGCTGCCGGAAGGACCCATGATAGAGGTAAACTCGCCGCATCCAATCTGCACGAAAACATGATCCAGAGCATGCACAACGCTGTCACCCATGACATAGGTCTTCATAATATCTTTTAATTCAATTACCGCTGTCATATGCTCACATCCTTTAGCGCATGCCGGGCATCCTTGCATTAGTGCCAGTCTGTTTCGCAACTGCCTTACGTGCCAGAACTACATCGCCTGCTTTCAGCTCAGAGCTGGTTACTGCAATTTCATTATCGTTGCTCAGACCAACCTTTACATCAACATCACGGGAGGTTTTAGTCTTAGCGTCATAAATGCTTACATAGGTACGCTTGCCGTCTCGATTCAGACAATTCAGCGGCACCATCAATACATTTTCAGCAGTATCAATAATGATATCTGTACGCGCGGTCATCGTCGGCAGCAGTTTACCTTTCGCATCATCAACATCTACATATACTTTATAATAAATAACATTGTTTTCTGTTTCTGCAGCACGGGAAATAAGTCTTACTTTACCAGTGAAGGTTTCTTCAGGATAAGCATCTACCGTAAATTTAACACTTTGCCCAACCTTTACCAGGCCGATATCAGATTCGTCCACCATGGTTTCAATCTGCATATCATCCAAAGTTGCTACGGACATGATTACCTGCGGCTCACTGATACCGGAGCTGATGGTCTGACCTACAGGAGTAGGCTCGCCGATAATATAACCGTCAATCGGAGTTGTAATGATAGTATCCTGTACATCGGAAGCAGCCTTTTCATAATTGGACTTAGCCACAAGATATTCAGAATACACACTGTCATAATCAGCCTGAGATACAGCACCGCGGCTTACTAAATCTTTATAACGTACATAGTTAGCCTCAGCGTAATCCAGCTTAGCTTTCATCTGATTCATGGTAGCTTTTAAAGCCACATCATCTAATTTGACTAAAATATCGCCGGCATTAACGTGCTGATTTTCTACAACCAATACTTCAACAATCCTGCCGGTAATTTTAGAGCTGATATCTACATTATTTACAGCACTGATGCTGCCTGTTGCAGATACGCTTTCTACCAGATTGCCCTGCTCTACCACGGCAGTTTTTACTGTTTCTTCTGTCTGCGTAGTGCTCAGATAATACTGATAGCCGCCATAACTGCTTAAAGCAATAAAAGCACACAAGATAAGAGCGTATTTATTCTTCTTCACAAATTTCATCATAAAAATCCCTCATTTACAAATGTAATGCTGTTACTTTTATTATAAACACTGTACCTTTTTCGGTCAAAATTATCTTAGCAGATATTTATGTCTTTTTTATGTCTGTAATAACAAAAAAGCATCGGAAAAAATTCCGATGCTTTTTTATAATTTAAATTATTTGCCAGGGAAGAAAGGCCATACGATAGGAATTACAACCAGGGATACGATGAAGCATACGA
>ERZ791930.584-NODE-584-length-25840-cov-3.474462_pt1 | contig 25840 bp, 23 predicted proteins | sample MGYA00510128_ERZ791930 | MGnify/ENA primary metagenome ERZ791930 (study PRJEB30046, sample SAMN00792057) | human gut metagenome | study: EMG produced TPA metagenomics assembly of the A metagenome-wide association study of gut microbiota in type 2... | reverse complement strand
TTCAATTTTTCTTTTGTTTAATAAATCTTCTACGCTTATTTCAAGTTCCATAGTGTCCTCGCTTTCCAAGAAAGATTATTTATTAATATACACTTTACTATCAAATCTAATCATGTAATCATATTCAGCTTTGGCTTCTTCATTATTTTGACATTCTTCAGCAACACCTCTGCGGGCCTTCCCTCTTCAAGATGGAGACCCACAAATTTCTTGAATTCCGGTTCGCAATTTTGATTCAATGTAGTGTACCTCGCTTCCTAGTAAGATTATAACTCATTAGGTCGGGGTGTTACAACTAAATTTTACCACAACAGCTTTGCTGGATTGGGTTTCAAGTGATAGCGGTTTGAAAAATGGGGAAACTCAAACGTCCACAGCCTTGAATTTTAAGTGTAAAACTGGAACAATGGAAATATAAGTTTCACGGATTCAGGTGTCAACTAATAATTTCCATAATCGTTTATATGATACTACCATAACAATATCTCCCATTCTCACTCCATATCGTCTATTTTTTTAACATTTATTATATCAATTAAATTCGGAATAAACGCTCTAAAGTACCTTCTATTTTTCCAATCTTTTATATTACCAATAATTGCTATTCTATATTTTGCTCTGGTGCATGCAACATTAAGTATATTAGCTTTCTTTACCACCCAATTCATTGCACCTACACTTTTATTTGAACAACCTAATACCAAAAGTACCTCATTTGCGTCTTTACCTTGAAAAGTATGTACTGTACCAACACAATTTTTCGTCCATTTTGACAATATTTCCTTATCATATCCTTTTACTGAAAAGTAGCTAATGACAAACTTACGCATTGATTCTGCAACTGTTCTAAAAGGTGTAATTATAAAAATCTTATCATCTGTCTCAAACAAATCGGAATATATATGTACTGCATCTTCCATTAATTGGCATACTCTCTCTGCTTGTTTTTTCACAAAATGATCCTTACCACCATTTTCTGCCCCTTCTACATTAATCCATCCTGATTTTTTTATCAAAAATGGATTTTCGGGTTTCAAATATTCTTCCCTCTTATTTGTTTTATTAAACATTCTATTGTCATATGAAATCAAATTTGAAATAGAAAACATTGGTTCTATGCACCTTCTGTGAACAACCAACGGACAACCAACCTGACGTTCCCCAATCATACCATTAAATTCATTTATATTATCAGCAAATGTCTGAACCGAATTTTCAATCACCTTATATTCATTTGCTACACAAGTACTATCAGCTAATATGTCAATTAGCACTTTAGGAATTGTTATAACAGGTTCTACTTGCAGCGGATCTCCCACAACAACTGCTTGCCTTGTTCTATAAATAGCTCCTAAAGCAGACTGTGGAACTGCTTGTCCGGATTCGTCAATAATAAGCATACCTAAACTCATATTACCAGCATATTTCAAAAATCTTCCCACCGAAGCAAAAGTAGAGGACAACACAGGTATCACTACTGACAATGAATTAAATATATGTGGGAACATCTGTTGTTTTTCTGCTATTGTATATTTTCCACTGTTATATGCTTCATATACAAACAAATTTCTTTTTATATATGGTGATTCCAAGATAAACGCTTTTCGCACTTGCAATGAAGCATAAAACAATACCTCCCTAGCCATGTCATATTCCTCAAATGTCCATGGACACGCATTCTGCGACTCCTCAGATTCTTTGATATTTTCATAAAAACTTCTGTCTGCAAAATTATTTTTGTATTTGTTTTTTAACGACTCATTATTTCCATATATTTTTTCCTCAAGTATTTGTACTATCTTTTCTAAAGTAGAATTTATACTATATTGCTTTTCAATTTTTGCACATACTTCTTCTGTATTTCTCACGGCTAAACTATATCTACGTTTAACATCTTCGTGCTTAATTATTAACTCATCAACATATTTTTGTTTTTCAGCAACATGCTTACCTATTTTCCCTATCCCCAAAAGAATAAGTATTTTCTTAAAAATAGAGCTATGTTCCTTAATATACTTAATTTCCTCTTCCTGCTCTAAAGTCAACTGTTCATTACTTTCTAATTCCGTTCTTATCTCATTTGACTTTACATTTAATTGCTTCTTTTCTATGAGCAACTGTTTTAAATCCAATTTACTCTTCGCAAAACGCTCTCCTTCTTTATAAAAATCATCCAAGAGTTTTTGGTCTTTTTTTATGCCTTCTCTTAATAACAAAACCTTTTTTTTAGCTACATTAAACTTATCAACAGCTTCCTCCCACGAAATACTATCTTCTCTTGCAAGATCTAATGTCACTTTATCCGAAGCATCATTTTTTTTAGCGAATACACAAGATTCTAAAACTTCTGTAACATAGGATTTTCTTCCCATACGAGCTGATATTAATCCCCATGCACCGCCCTCTTTACCTAAAAGATTATCTGCTACCGCTGTAAAATAAACTTCTTTATTTATTTTTCTGTCAAAGTAATCTGTCCCAGTTTTATCCTTTCCCATATCGCCAGATTTCGGTAAATCGAGTGTGACATTTTCTACAGCTCCATTATTATTTGATACCACAAGAATTCCATATTTAGAAATTTCTTCTGGTATTTCATAATATTTTTCTGTATAACTAGCATTTGATGCGGATTCAACTTTCCTAGAAACAAAATTACTACCACCTATTCCATATTTAATTAAAACTTCTGCTAATTGGACAACATTTGACGCTATTATTTCTTTCAAAAGAGTTGTTTTTCCCGTTCCTGGTGGTCCATTTACTGAAAATATTTTTTCCTTTCTATCCTTTTCTGATATTGCTATATTTATAGCTATTTGCTGCATTAATGTCGGAGAAAACTTTGATGGATATTTTCCCATTGGAAATCTATCTACCTCCAACCATTTTTTCATGGAACAAACATCGCTATCTATCATTATCCTTTTTTGTTTTTCTGCCAATAATGAGGTGGTATATTTTATTAAATTCTCATTATTCTTATAGTTTTTCTGAACATTTTCTATTTCATCCAAATAAAAACTGGTAAAGTCACTTGTTTCATCTTCTTTTTTCAAGCCTTTACATGCATATACTTTATCTGAAGCATTTTTTAGCCCAACTTCACTTTCAGACTCAATTTTCAGTTTATCAAATATAATATTTTTTACTATTGTTACATCCGTAAACTCCAATATTCGTACATTATTTTGTTTAAGTATTTCGTTTACATCTTCATTTAACTTCCATATATTCCCTTGCATAATATTAACATTTATGTCCTCGGCTTTTATCATACAAAGTACAGCATAAAAGAACGGACTAACTTGCACGCCTTCTTCTGTAATTTTTCCATCTAAATCTATCTGAACAGAAAAAGCATAAAACCGTCCTGTTAATTCATTTATCTCCGCATATTTTTCCATATCCAATTTGCACTTTTCAGCCATTTTTTCAACGAAATCTTTAGTTCTATAACAGCCACAATAAATATTTGCTCGATTATATAACCTCTCATCAGATTTGTTCTTCTGCCTCAAATACTCATTATGAGCCTTGTATCTTTTTAATGGCAAACTTCTGATACTGTATTCATTGTTATACGCATCAAACGGAATATTCTGTTTTCCCTCTTTTATTGTTAAAGCCAATGCCGGATAATCTGATGGTGTAAAATATTCTTCTAATTTCCAAAAATTAAATATCTTATTACATTCCACTGTTAAAGAGCTGTTTATCATTATATACCTACCTTCCTAAATCCCCGAAAGACTGAAACATCGTAATCTGAAGTCATTTTTTTAATTTTCTCTGTAAACGTCGATTTTCCAGTTCCGTTTTTTCCAAAAATAAATGTAATTTTTTTCTAATTCCAATTCACTGTCTTCAAAAGTATAAACATTAATAAATCAATCTTCATTTCTCATAATCCCCTTTGCAATTTTCTATACACTAAGCAGAATATTATCCAAAATCACTCAACAATTTTGCTTACATCAAAATCAGGAATCCCCTATTTACAAGGCTTCCCGTTATTTTCTTCCTATTAAAACTCGGCAAATCGTTACTTTTTTCTAAATTATTTTGTTTAAGTTTTATTTGAAATCTGCCGATATTTTACTTCATTTGCACATTTTATTTTAGCTTACTGATTTTCTGTTGCCAAAGTGTTGCCAAAGTGTTGCCAAAGTGTTGCCACTTCATTATATCGAATGTACAGTAAGTCTGCAACTATTATTTCAACCACCGCTATGTCCCTATAAACAATATGTTTTGTGCTTACTTTCTCAATATATACCTCTTAATAACCAATCAAATTATTATTCTGTGTATTTTTTTACAATAACACATTGATCTAAATATTTGTGAAGAAATGAGACTTGTTGTAATACATCCACCGCTGCATTTTCATCAATGTCCCAGCGTATCTTCAACTCATGAGCTGTAACATTACGGACCATGTGTATTATACCAAGCATCATCTCCTTAAGACCATTTTGTTGATTCTGTTCCGATGATGTTCTTAATGAATTAAGCGCAATATATGGATTCTTACTTGAAAACGCTATCTGAATCAATTCATTCCCATCTCCGGGTAACTCTGTCATTTCGCGTACTCTATCACATAAACTCTTGGCAGCTTCTTGCACTGCATGAAAATAGTCTTCTACTAATAGTTCCTCCTTGCAACAACAGAGAACATATTGATGTGCCCCATATCCATATAATTTCCGCCTAAGTTCTCTTGTTCTTCTTGTAACCTCTGATACCCCCTGTGCTTTTTGTACTGCTTTGAAATTACCTCCGTCATCAATTTCTATACCTTTTAACATGAGAATTTTATTTGTTTCCATTCTTCGCTTAGCATACTTTTCCTCATCCATAAGACCTCTTGCAGGATCCATACACTTTTGAATAAACATGTATATTGAATTGCAGGATTTATCATTAACACATCTTTCTATAAACGAATTATACAATCTCTTATACTTTGTCATAGTCGGATTTTCATCCGAAAATCCATATTGTTTCAATAACACACCTAATTCTGAACCGGTAAAGCCATACTCTGTATCTGCCAATGCTTTACTTATTGCCAAAATTTCCTCTTGCGATAGCTCTGGAAAAGTCAATATTATTCCACCTCCTTCATAAATTCAATTTCACGAAAAATCCCAATTTCCGTATTAATTTCCATTAACACATCATCCAATTTTTCAAAGACACTTTTTACTAATTTGGATAATATTATAATACTCTCCTGCAATGTATCCGAATCCAAAATCTCCTCTTGTCCATACTTATAGTGTGCAATTTTACATCTTGTGTTGTATATATAATTGCAAACCGTTTGCTCTTTATTTTCCGATGTTGTATCCCCATACCTTACATTCTTATCAATGTATTTACAGTATTTATTTATAATTTCTGATGCGCCATACTTACTAATAATCAAGTATAAGCATCCGCTTTCAGCAAAGCGAATTTTTTCTTTATCTAATACAAGAATAATTTTACTTAAGCTATCTTTTAATTCATGTTTTTCTGAAAATTCTAAAGCTTTACAAATTATAAACAAATATTCCAAGCACCTATATAATTGTAAAAAAATATTCGAGGAATCATCTGTCTTTGCTATATTTCCCAATATTGAAACAATACACTTGCTCGAATTGAGTTCTAATATATGATATATATCAGAATATAATTCGATTTTTTCATTAAAATTTTCAAAATACAGCATATAAGATAAACGTTCTAAATCCTCCATATAACGAATATCAATATCCTGATCATCAAATTCAAATACAACATAGTTTTGAATAACCTCAAACAAAACCTCACATTTATAACGTCTGTTCTCTTCAAAACCAAAAAATCTATCAAAAATAGCATATCCTGTCTGATCTTCATTTACAGTTATCATTCCATCAATAAACATTAATACACCGATACCATCCAAAATCTCCTGATCACTTACATATTTTGTTTGGTCATATATAAATGATTCTTTAAATTCTTTGGCACATATATATGTATGAGAATCATATTTAACCAGTCCAATTGCATTTTCAGAAAAATTCTTGTTGCAAATATAATCAGCATTTGCAACTATATCATATGTATTTTTCGAAAAAAACAACTCACGTTTTTTGTCGCTTATTTTTTCTTTCATATCTTCCGGCACAAAATCCTGCAATATATTAAATATTTTTTTCTGTTGTTCATTAATATTTCTTGACATTACTCTCTCCAAAAGTCTCCCAGGGATGAAATCTCATCCATATCCTCGTATTTTAACATACTCATAAAAGCATCCTTAAACATAATACGCATTTCATCACCTATTCTTGTTTTTGGTAGTCCTGCACATTTTGCATTAAGAACTTCCAAACTTAAATACTCATCATTCTCAATTATATTCCTGTTCACCTGATGTATAATTTCATGCATCTGTTTCTGGTACTCTTTACGTTTTTCCATCACCTTATCTTTTTTTCGTTTCACCGAAATTTTTCCATAAATAAATTCAGCACTTGCAACCACAAATCCAACACAAGATGTTGAACTACCAAAAATATCCTTGCCTTCTGTAAATTGTCCAGGTTCTTCACATTTTTTTGTATACTGTGCAAAAGCCAAGTCAAGCATACACATCATTGCAAATATACAAATAAATACATCAAATGCATCTTCTTCTTCTATCGATTCCATTACATCAAAACGCTGATATTCTTCTGCCAATTCATCTGAAACATTTATTTTCACATTTCTTATATTAAACCCTAAATATAATTCAATAATAGATGATTTATGATATTTTCCTGCTTGCGTTCTTCTTTTTCCATCATCTATAGCATATAATTCAATTTTTTCTTTAAGTTCTGGATAAGTTTCATATAATCTTTGTTCAATGCTTTTCGATAAATTGCCATAAATCACTTCTATTTGGCGCCGTGTATTCCACGGTGTCTGTCCTGTATTTAAGACCAACATTCGATATAACAGTTTTTCGCTATTATTAGAAATCCAAAACTCAACACGTATTTTTCTTTTTTCATTTCCTTTATAGTTTTTAAAATAGATATTACTTCTTTGCATTCCATCAATTATCGAAATTGTGCAATTTCTAAATATCTCCGAACTTTCATAATCATCCCCAACCGTTAATTCGTTCATAAAATCTTTAGAACTCTGTATTCCCAACACAACCTGCGGAAAAATTGTTCCCCTACAAAAATCATCCTGCATTCTCTTTCTAATCCGTGCAGCAGCTGCTGATTTTGTAATAACTCCCCTTTGTCCCTCGAAATTACCGTTTGCACTAAACGAATCAAATGCAAGTCTTTTATATTCCTCCAGTAACATATCGGTTAATACTGATATACAATTACTTCTATTATCCTCATCTATTGCAATTATTCTCATTATGATTTTCCTCACTTTCATTCAATCCATTACAACTCTTCGTTAAATATAGTATGCATTGTTTTTACTTGCATATTCTTCTATCTCACTTAAACCGCACCTGTAAATTCAATTTAATATACATCTGTCCGTCTTCCTCATAAAGGCTCATATATTCATGCCTTCCCATCGAAGCACGTTCACAAATAGTATTATCTAACAAGTACTGTTCGAAGAAATTGCGATTATAAATATGATATGCCAACACTTCTCCATCGGCCTTTACAATAATATAACCGCCATTCGCTTCATCCAATCCGTCCCACGGCTTTGCTGGCTTTAACCCTAATGCGCAAGAACAGAGAAATTTTTTGAATTTATATTCATACATTGCAGCATCACCATATCCTAGAGGATCACGCTCTCCTGCCATTTCCACCAATTTCTTGCAATCTTTAACATCTTCATTATAAAAATAAAGAAGCATATTCCCTAAGATTTCAGGCATACTGCTGTCTACCATAATCAGATTACGTTTAAACCCCTTATGACTCATGTCGGCATAACTGATTTTTCCACCATATTTCCTAATCTTCTCCATGCGATCATGAATTTTAGTTCTGGTTTCTATTGCATTAATTTCTTTCGCCTGCTCCCAATTCAATCCATCAACTTTATATATAAAATTAGTAGTCTTTCCTGCATTCAAGAGTGTAGGTGCGTTTCCAACCTCTGACTTAATTGAGAAACCAACTTTACGAACAAGATTCGTATATACGTCTTGAATCTGCATTGTAATATCTGTCGTATCCGTCGATGGGGCTTTAAGTTTTGTTACTTTAATTCCATTGACAAAAGAAGCCACTTCTTCCACTTCAAAGCTTCCGCTATGTACCGCAATTTCTTCCAACAATTTATCAGCTTCATCTTTCAAAGCTTCACGATCGATTGTCATAATTCTACATGATTGCGTTTCTATCACTACTGCATCATTATCTATACAATAGTCATAAACTTCTCCTTTTTGTTCTTCTCTGATAATCTTCAAAATCGGATAGTATACATTGTCAATTTTTTCAACTTTCTCATTTGCCGCATAAACTCTCCCCTGACTTAACAAACGCAGAAAAGCATATAATTCTGACCATTCACCTTTGTTTCCCGCCATTTTACCATCACTGTTATTTGCCATTTTCCAACACCTTCCTTATCTCCTTTGCAATCGCCTCAATCACATTGACTGTTACACTGTTTCCAAACTGCTTATACAAATGAGTATCTGCAAGCTCTAACCTAAAATCGTCAGGAAATCCTTGTAATCGTGCCCATTCACGAGGTGTCATCTTACGGATTCCTTCCCTGTTAACTTCTCCCTTTATGTGTGTTACCGGTGTAAAATTCGTAAGTCTCTTATCAATAATAAGATTCCTTTCTCGTCCCATTCCGCCGCACACAATGGCTCCTGCCTGACCATCAAGATCCCGAATCTCATAGCCAAAACCATTTCCCTTAGATTGGTGCCTTGCCTTATGTCTACGCAATGTTTCCATATAAACTGTGGAAAGATAGTATTTTACACTGACTTCCTTTTCTTCCATAATATCCTTAATGCACGTATCAGAATTATTTCCTTCTGGAAACTTAAATTCGCTGCTGTCAATATCATTTCGAAAGGCTACAATGTATATTCTTTCTCTATTCTGAGGCACTCCAAAATCCTTACTATTCAAAACCCTGTCATACACCTTATATCCAATCTGCTCAAAAGCTCTCTTAATAACCTTAAAAGTGCGCCCTTTGTCATGAATGGTGAGTCCCTTTACATTTTCACAAAAAATAACTTTGGGCTGCCTATATTCACAAATTCGAACAACATCCTGAAACAAAGTTCCGCGACACATACCTTTATAATCATCATCAAATCCCATACGCTTTCCTGCCAGCGAAAATGCCTGACACGGAAAACCCGCTAAACAAATATCGAACTCCGGAATATCTTTTTCATTAATTTGAGTAATGTCTCCAGCAATATCAAAGTCATCATGATAATTTAATTTGTAGGTTTTTTGTGCATATTCATCCCATTCACTAACAAAAACAGTTTTAATGTCCTTTCCAAAGGCATTATCAAAACCTTTTCTTATGCCTCCAATTCCCGCAAACAAATCTATTGACCTATACATATTGCCTTGTCTCCTTTATTTGTAATAATTGTCCATGTCCATCATTATATCGAAAATAGTTTCCTCTATAACTTGAACACACTCATCTGTATGTTTGGTTATATCTTTTCCCCAAAAGCGAATAACCGTCCATCCTAAATACTGCAGTTGTTGATTCACTTCCTCATCCCGTTGCTGATTCTTTGATATCTTTTCAATCCAGAAATCAGCATTCTTACCCCTCTCCAACTGTGGCTTTAGGGCCTCCCAGTCCTTTCCATGAAAAAATTCACTATCACAAAAAATAGCAATTTTATACTTTGTCAACACAATGTCAGGCTTCCCTGGTAATCGCTTGTCATTTTTCCGATAGCGATACCCCTTATTCCATAATGCCTTTCTTAAAGTCACCTCAATACCGGTATCTTTGTTTTTAATATTTTTCATATTTTTATGGCGTTGTTCCTTTGTCAGTCGATCCATTCAATCACCTCAATATTGTATCTCCTCATCGGGTACAACTTCCATAATATCTGATATATCACTGTTCAATGCAATGCATATTTTAAGTAAAATATCAGTATTCACATTTTCATTTCTACCTAATTTTGCAATTGATGCAGAACTGATTCCTGCTGCTTCTGCCAGTTGCTTTTTCTTCATGTTGCGGTCAATCAGTAACTTCCACAACTTCTTATAACTAATCTTCATCTTACTCCTCCAAAGATGCTCGATCAAATAAAACCTCACCATAAAATCGAACGTACTTTCTGTTATTTTATCACAATTTGCTCATTATTTCAAGAGAAATCACAACAATTTATGAGAACGCTTAATTTTACTGTTTTTGAAACCCTTCCTATATTCAAAACTCTTCCCAATACTACTTTACATATAAAACATCTCTGTGATATTCCAGATATGCAAGCAATTTTGTCGAAGGTTGCAGATCAATCTTCATCCCCTTAAATATGTGTAGTCGCGATTCATTTGCAGCTCCAACATACGGAGATATTATCATATTCCCTTCTATCGTAAATGTAATTAATCCGCTGTCAAACAATCTATCCATATTTGCGCTCAACAATAGCCCATTTTCTGTGTCAACTCTTTCTTCATTATCACACACCCGCCATGGCTTAATGTGGCTTGCAACCAACAATTTAGGCGTATCAATACCCGTGACAATACAATGATGATTATATTTTTTCATTAAGTTATCACGATATTTTCCCTGCCCTATTCTGGCTTTAATAATAACCTGTTTCTCCGTATCATTTAATATTGGTGAGTTCTTTATTTCTTCTTCTAATTTTTTCTCAGCACAATCATCGTCGTTTTTTTCCATCATATAATACCTATACTGCTTAAGTGCATTGCTATACATATGATTTCCGCGAGTATTTTTCTCTATAAATAGCGGATTCTCAAAAATGTTGCATACAGCAATGTCCAATTCTACAAGATTCATATTAAACAAACTTTTATTTACAACTTCCCGTTCTAACATCTCATTAGATACAGTGTTCACTGCCCGCTTGTATTTATAAACGGAACTCTCACTAAGATTAGAATTTCGTATCATCCAATCGGAAAATTCGTTTAAAATTTCCATTTTTAAGTATCTCCTTCTCGTCTTTTCTTTCCATAAATCAGCATATTCTCACTTGAAAATTTAAATTAAAGAAATACTGTCCGTCCTTCACATGAATATTCCGGCTACCATGTCCATGCTGTCCGGCATAAGGGAACCAAGAAAAGTGTGTGATTGGAGCAATACTAGTTTATCAGTTTCAACTCAATCGTAAAGCCTGCTTCGCACCGCAAATCGGCTCTGGGCTTGACAAATGAGTTGTACCCGATAAATATCCATTAAGCCAATCAAGACGGTTTCCGTGTTCCGGAACACCGGTTTCCACATTTCCGGAATTAAGGTTTCCCGAAGCAAGAATATTCATTCACATACACTTTTCCATAATCTCCATGACCTGAATCTGTTGACGGATAATCCATATAACAATGTTGATACAAATAATTCTTAAAAGCATCTGACTCCATTGCATAATTAGCAATCACATCACCATTTTTCTTAACTGTTATGTAGCCACTTTTAACTTTGCTGCTTCCATTCCACAATGTCGAGGCAGTCTGTTGCCGAAGTGTTGTAAAAAATACTGTAGCACAAAATAAATTTCTCATCAATATCAAAGAATTTCTTAATATAACATTTTTAGAACACATTAATTATAAAAATTAAAGGTTCGTATTTTCACTTTCTAAAATATACTTCAAATTGCATTCGCATTCGCGAACATCTTTTCTGATTTCTTCATTATCAAGCCCTTTTTTATAACTAAGTAAACTATAATACATTTCCTGACAGCGCCTCAAAAATATTTCTTTATCGCTCTGTTCATACTGAGAAGCAAATGTATCATAATACTCCTTATAAACTCTAGCAACCCTATATTTATAATACCTATTATTTTTGTTGTTTCTGTCTATTTCACTATTCTTGTTTAATAATCTATGTGCTTCCACAAAGATGTCCAACGAACCTTCCCTTTTTCTGTAATATAATTGTTTTGCAAGCAAAAATCTAGCATAATGATTATCAATTTGATATGCCGAAAAAAGATGTCCTTTTTGCTTTGCAAATGAGTACGCTGTTTTAAAATAGCTTCCAGCTCTGTCAAATTGATTCAAATTCACACAAACAATTGCATATTGTTCCCAAAAAAATAAATTATGCTTACAAAAGTTTAATTCCTTTACTTTCTCATAATATTCAATAAATTTATTTGATTCCATCTTATAGCCAAAAACATAAGATAAGTAAGAACATGATACCAAATTTATCATTGCATTTTTATATTTACCACTCCCTAAATACAAGTTATCCAGTTTTTTCATAGTGCCAACAAGTACATCAAACACTTCATCTTGTGCAAAAACCTCTGTTCTCATCATTAGTTCTTTTGCTATAATCGAGGATTTTATAACAATTTTACCTCGCTCTACATCTACCAACTCTCCACAATTTTTATTTCTTTTTATTACTCGTTCAACATCTTGTAAATCCAATAGTATTTTATAATCATTAGTATTCAAACCCAATTCCAAAATTCCGCTTATGAAAGCTAATATCAAAATTCGACGCAAATCACTATTCCCATTCATATTGACTATGTTTTCTACAAACCTATCAATAATATGAGTAGACTCAAAAAGGTAAATTAATATATTTTGAAATCTTGAATTACATTTCTTTTTTAAATATTCTATTCTTCTCTGTCCAGATACTCCTGCCAAATCACCATAGAATCCATATTTTAAAACTAATTTATCTAACAGTTCAATTTCACAATCGCTTAGTTCATCCAAATTTATTGAATTTATAAACTGTACATTACTCATTCTATCAATAATATCATAAATACTATTATAATAATTATCATACATAGATGATCTCATAACCAATATAAATTTTATATTTTTCAAGTCAAAATCTGCAAATTTACTTAAAATATCTAAATATACATTTGCAGGGTCGCATATTAAAACTTTTTCCTTACCATCCTCACAAAAACTCTTTATCTCCGACAATACCCTCTGATTGTTCACTTGCTTTAAATAATAAAATTCTAAACCTGGACATAAATCAATAATTTGATTTACAAATACAGATTTACCATTACCTAAATCGGAATGAATAATGACTGATTTGCCCTGTTCAATTTCCTGAATAACCTCAGCAACTTTATCTCTGTTTACCAACGCTTCATAACATCTGTTAGCATCTTTCTTATATATTCCATCTTTCTCAATTCCATTAAAAAGAAGTGCATACACATCCCTATCTTTTGGTTTTCTTGAATTATCATATCTACTTGCTTTTCTGAAAGTCTTGTAATAAACTTCTTTTTTTCTTTTTTCATCCACTTCAATTTTGGCTAAATCTTCAAGAAACGCTTGCACGCCACATAATAAAACTCTTCCATATTTATCTAAAAATTTTCTACTACTGTCTGACAAGTCAGGTCTTTCTACGAAAAAAATTTTGTCTTTAAGCTCTTCATCCGCAACAAGTCTTCGTATATCGATATCGCTGCTAAAAGATAGACCTATAATAAAAATAACTTTTGCACTATATAACTCATCAATTAAATACGAATACCATGGTGTATAAAAAAATTTTGTATTATTATATGACATATGTGACAACTTAAAAGTTTCTGGCAATACACTATTTTCAACTTCTTGTATATATCCATTCAGATGCATTACCATTTTAGTCTTATTTACTTTCCTAATATCTGCGCCTATACCATAACCTTTAATTTTATTTCCACAATCATTACAAACTTTTTCTATCAAATTATCGTAATTTGTACTATAAACTCTTAAATTCTTTATTCTTGCTAAAGCTTTATAATACTCCGCATATGTATCTACCATGTAATGAGATTTCAAATAATCAATCAGTTTATCTTCTCCATACATATCAATATATTCTTGTGAAACTATATCTAACGGCACTCCTGAATCCATACCAGTCAAATCCGCCAATTCTTTTGCCAATTCACTTCCCACCAATAAATGTCTGTCTTCATTCTTACTTACATTTTCTGCCCCTGTTGAAAATCCTGAGCCCACCAAAAAAACAGCGTCTCCTTCTATCGTAAGTTTTAATGCCTCTTCATATGTAACCATAATTTTTCTCCTTTCCTTTTAACTTTTTAGTTAATTGTTTTCATATTCCTCAAATATTTGCAACCTCTTCACAATATCCTCCGGCTCTGGCAACATTGCTTTCATCTCTTCTGGCAACGTATTTATTAACTGATATGTAGCCACACCAATCAGAGCATTTATATTTTCAAGGCATATTCTACATAAGTTTCATCCTTGCTCTTGCATATAATACCAATAGATTTATTATTGTGATCCAATGCGAAGCGGGCAAAAAGGAACCATTGAACAGGCTCATACCATGCTCCGCATGATATTGCCCAAAGGAACATCCTTTGAATTTCTGACTTAATGGGATGTCAATCTTATTGTGAACCATATAAACTCTACTCCAAGAGAAAATCTTGGTGGTCAAACACCGTATGATGCTGCCCTGAAAACACTTGGAGAAGATGTCCTTAAAGCATTTCAGCTTAAGCCGATTTCACCCGATGAAGTCAATTTAACACCTAAGCTGATACGCTTTAAGAAGTAACTATTTAACTGATCGAAATCTGCTGTCGGACTGGAAATAAACATTTCACAATTTCTAAATGCGGTTAGTGGAATTTAGTCTAGCATACCGAATTCCAGTAGCCTGTTTTTCATGCCATAAAATCAACAAAATTTCGATAAGTTGGCTTAATTATAACAGAAACCAGGCGACTTTGTAAAAAAAACTCCTACAAAATCAAGAAAATTTAAAAGCCGATGGGATTTACTCTTACACTGGAATTTACTTTTTCAAGTCAGCGCTGGATAGCGACAAGTGTTAATTATTCTACGCATTTATTCCTCTATGATTTCAGCATCTTCAAAATCGAAAGCATCCTCTTCCTCTGTCTCCTCATGAGCTGAATTGCTCAGAAGCGTGTCCTGCAAAGATGCTTTCAGTTTATCGCAACAGGGTTTGAATGACACATAAGTCAATCCACCTCCAATGCCCCCTCCAACCACTGGTATTGCATGCTTAAAAAAGCTCGTAAAAACCTCTTTTGTCATTTTGACACCAAACCATTTAGCTACACTTTTTACTACCGGATATATCGTACCTTGGGTTAACGCTTTTTTCATAAGTTGTTTCTGAATCCCTGAACCAAGAGCTTTCGCTACTGCTTTCAATGCATTATCAGCACCTGCAACTCCGTACATTACTCCCAAACAAAGGGTCAAGATATTCAGTGTCTCAGTGTCAAACTTTTTTCCTTTTTCTGTAACATCAATTTCCGGAAATCCATACAAATACAATAATTTTTGCGTTACTCTTAATATATAGCCATAATATTGTGCAATATCTGCCGGAATTGTTGCCACCATAGCAAAACCACCAGGTATTGATAAAGCTGTTGAAATTTCTGAAACACAATTTCTCTCATACTTGATAACTTCATCCGCATACTTTTCAATTTCTTTTGTTGTAATTCCCGCATGTGCTGGATTAAATTCTATTGCATCATCTATTGTCTCTTGTGGGAAATCCTTCATAAACTCCCCACGCAGAAACTCCTCTCGTTTAATACAAATTCCCGGTACTTTTAATCCCATGATGATCACGTCCTCAATATCAACTTGACCATCCCCATTTACATCCATAACCTTATTTACAATCTCTGTTGATTTATTGGCCCCTTCCTTAACCTTTGAAGATACATTTACTGCTGTTTTTCCAATTTCTCCAGCAATATTAGTAATTGAGTTTTCCAACTTCTTTAATGCCATTTGATAGTTCCGCCTTATGTTTTTTTGAATCAATCTATGCATAACACAATCTGTAATTTTCGCGAAAAGAAACGTTATATAGATTTAAAACTTTATCATTAAACACCTCTTTGGTTTTACCAAAAAATCTTAACAACTTAGTTTATGCTTACATCAAAATCAGGAAGCCCCTATTCCACAGTATTTCCCAGTCCCTCCGCACTGCCCATTCGGATTCCGCTTTGCTCCATCCTCATGACGGCTGACGCCGTATAGTCTCACCCGAAAAATCATCTTTACGAATGCAAGCATTCGACATATGATTTTCGGGTTGCGACTGCACTGCTTACAGCTTATTCAAACTCTATCGTTCCAGGCGGCTTGCTCGTCAGATCATAAAAGATACGATTTACGCCTTTCACCTCATTAATAATTCGCGTCATGACTGTCTGCAGCACCTCAAATGGAATCTGTGCGCTTTCTGCCGTCATGAAATCGATGGTCTGTACTGCACGCAGGGCAACCGCATAGTCATAGGTTCTTTCGTCTCCCATGACACCAACGCTTCGCATGTTGGTGAGTGCTGCGAAGTACTGGTTTGGCATCCAAGGTGCTTCTTTGCCGTGTTCGTTTTTGTAGGTTTCTGCAGCCTTGTCCACTTCTTCACGATAGATGAAATCAGCGTCCTGTACGATGCGAACTTTATCAGCGTTTACCTCGCCGATGATACGAATGCCAAGTCCCGGACCTGGGAATGGCTGACGGAATACGAGTTTTTCCGGAATGCCAAGTTCCAGACCTGCTTTACGCACTTCATCTTTGAACAGATCACGCAAAGGCTCGATGATTTCCTTGAAATCTACGAAGTCCGGTAATCCACCTACATTGTGGTGGCTCTTGATGACAGCGGATTCACCGCCAAGACCGGATTCTACAACATCCGGGTAAATGGTTCCCTGTGCCAAAAAGTCTACCGCACCAATCTTCTTTGCTTCTTCCTCAAAGACGCGGATAAATTCTTCGCCAATGATTTTGCGCTTATGCTCCGGCTCGGTAACTCCTGCCAGTTTGCTATAGTAACGATCCTGTGCATTGACACGGATAAAGTTAAGATCGAAGTCTCCTGCCGGTCCAAATACCTGCTCAACCTCGTCGCCTTCGTTTTTACGAAGAAGTCCGTGATCTACAAATACACAAGTAAGCTGTTTACCAATCGCCTTGGAGAGCAGACCTGCTGCAACAGAGGAATCTACACCACCGGACAATGCCAAAAGCACTTTGCCCTCGCCAACTTTTTCGCGGATCAGCTTGACCTGCTCTTCTACGAAGGAGTCCATACGCCAAGTACCCGCACAGCCGCAAATGCCGCGTACAAAGTTGTACAGCATTTCTGTTCCCTGCTGTGTATGAAGCACTTCCGGATGGAACTGGATCGCATAAAGATTACTTGCTGTATTTTGAGCTGCCGCTACCGGGCAGTCTGCTGTATGTGCAATAATTTCAAAACCTGGAGCAACTTTTGAAATATAATCAAAATGGCTCATCCAGCACACGGTGTTTTCATGAATCCCTTTGAACAAAGGAACTTCCGTATTAACAGCCACGTCTGTTTTGCCGTATTCGCGCACAGGTGCTTTCTCGACTTTACCGCCAAGAACATGCTGCATTAACTGAGCACCATAGCAAAGTCCCAACACTGGGATTCCCAGTTCAAAAAGTTCTTTAGAATAAGTAGGGGCACCCTCTTCATAGCAGCTATTCGGTCCACCTGTTAAGATGATTCCTTTCGGATTCATCGCCTTGATCTTTTCTATATCAGTTTTGTAAGAATAAATCTCGCAATATACATTACATTCTCTGACTCTTCGTGCGACCAACTGGTTATACTGTCCGCCAAAGTCCAGCACGATGACTAATTCCTTATTCAATGTAGTACCTCCTTGTGATTTAACAATATGGTTCTATCATACATTATTTTCGAATTGGTTACAAGAGTGAGCTCTTTCCTTAAATGCGGATATGTAATTTCTTGCACAACTGCTTATTAATTTTTCCATTTACTGCCATGCCCTTTTTGCTGCGCTGATATTTGCGAATCGCAATTTTGGTTTTCTTTCCATAATGTCCATCTGCTTTACCGCATTTAAACCCAAGCTTGTTCAACTTTTTTTGCACTTTTCGGACAGTTGATACCTTATAGTATTTGGATACTTTTTTGGTAGTTTTACGAGTTGTTGTGCGTGATGTGGTAGAATATGGACACTGACCATTTTTGTGTAAATGCGCCGGATGACCCCCACAATGATAATGATAGGATCCCAGACCACTCTTGTTCTGATAATCGTGATGACCGCCCATAGCATCTGTTCTTCCGGAATGTGCTCCTGCCATTGAAAATGATGTGCTTAAACTTAAGCAAATACTTAGAATGATAACTTGAATTTTACGAAATGATTTCATTTTTTCCTCCCATATCTTAAAAATATTGATGATTTAGTATCTAACCCTATTATATAACATACCCTAAAATTGCGCAAACCAAATTATCCCTGTGCTATATACGTTACTATTTCGACAAGATGACACAGTTTAGATCCTGCATAACTCTATTCCACTACTTCGGCAAGCTGACAATGCTTGGTTTCCTACATAGCTTTATTCCACTACTTCGGCAAGCTGACAATGCTCGATTGCCTACATAGCTTTATTTTACTATTTCGGCAAACTAACACGAAAAGTCACCATGCCATCTCCCGCTTTTGCAGTAATAGATCCCTTATGACTATCGACGATTTTTTTTGCAATGGACAATCCAATACCCTGCCCTCCGGTTTTGGAAGATCTGGAACTGTCGCTGCGATAAAATCGGTCAAACATCCGCTTAGTGTCCGGAAGCTCTTTTTCGGTAGTATTTTTCACAACCAATACCGCACCATGTTGTGTTTTAGTAAGACGCCATACGATCTTGCCCCCGTCATTGACATATTTCGCAGCATTTTCGGTAAGAATGGATACCAACTGTGCAATCTGTTCACGATTCACGCGAATCGTAACCCCCTCTTCCAGGTGCAGCTTTAATGTTACCTTCTTTTGTGTTGCAACTTCTTCAAATGGCCTGGTTGTTTCTTCTAATAGCAGCTTAAGATCTGCTTCTTGTTTTTCACTCTTTTCTTGAACCTCATCTAACTTTGCGAGAACGAGCAGTTGATTGATAAGCTTTCCCATATGTTTGGTCTGATCAATAATATTTTGCGTCCATTCATTTCCATCACCTTTGTACTGCAGTACCTCCGCATTTGCTGAAATAATGGCAAGCGGTGTTTTGAGTTCATGGCTGGCATCGGTGATAAACTGTTTTTGCCGGTTGGAATTGATTTCAAACGGACGAACTGCGCGTTTGGAAGCGATGGCAAAAATAACCGTGATCAAACAGGTGAGTAGTGTTGATACCGTGATGGTGATCGTCACTGCCAAGTGATAAAAGCTCTGATTTTCTTTGCAGTCCAGAAAGATAATGGAACGCACTTGACCATCTTTATACTCTTTGCGGTAACGATAGCTGCCTACCAGACCTACCTTTCCCCTGCGAAGCATCGCCATCTTAGTCATTCGAACTGCCTTTTTCTCATCAACCGCCGCAATGTGATCCATATTTACGTTGGTCACTTTTTTGTCTTCATCCAAAAAAATCCGGAAAAATCGAGTGCGATAAGACGAATCCTCATTATAATTGTTAAAATATCTTTCAAAGGCCTGACTGTTTTTTTGCTGCTGTTTGTAATCTTTTAATTGTGGGACGGTACCATTATTTTCACTGATCATCGCTGTGATCTGGTCCGCCTGGCGATTCCGATATGCTCCAAAACACATAACTAGAATGATCGTCATAACCATAAATGCAGCGACCACAGACGCAAAAACAATCCCGATCATTTTCAAGCGCAGTTTTTTCATAAGTCCAGCCACTCCTTCCTACTACAATCTATTTATGGTTAGCTTCTATGCAGTCTTACGAAGCTGTATGATTTCTTCCTCTTGCACCAACTGCAGATTGCCATGGATCTGCACCAATTTATTGTTGATATAGGCAATATATAGTGCAATTTCTTCCGTGTCAACTTCTCCCGGAAATACTCGTTTTACAATTTCTTCTTTGGAATAACTGACATTTTCCTTTTCCAAAAATAAAGCAAGGAGCTTTGCTTCTTTGACGCTTAATATCAAACTGCCGGATTTTGCGGACAGTTCATTGCTCTCCAAGTCAAGTGTTACGTTGGCAAGATTCAATACCGTCTGCTGATACTCCTTATTGCGGCGCACCATTGCTTTCACCCTCGCAACGAGTTCGCCCATTGCAAACGGCTTGGCGAGATAATCGTCAGCTCCCATATTCAGTCCCTCGATACGATCTTCGGTCTCTGCTTTGGCAGTCAGCAGCAAAACCGGCGTATAATCTTCTCGGTCGCGCATATTTCTAGCCACTTCCGTCCCTTCCATACCGGGCATCATAATGTCAAGTATAGCAATATCAAAGTGCTCTTTTTGCAGTACCTCGTCTGCTGCCAGCCCGTCCATCACGGCCGTCACCTCAAATCCTTCCATCTTAAGGATCTCCGTAACTGCCATCGACAATCCCAACTCATCTTCCGCGTATAATATTTTTCCTTTTGTGCTCATATCCTTATCCTCGTTTCTGCATAGATTTCCATGCAAATATATCATGTATGCTAGTCTTTGCGTAATAACCATACATTCCTGTCTTTGCGCAACAGCCGTACATACCTGCCTTTGCGCAATTGCATACGTACCTGTCTTTGCGCAACAGCCATACATACCTGCCTTTGCGCAACAGCCATACATACCTGTCTTTGCACAATATCCGTACATACCTGTCTTTGCACAATATCCGTACATACTAGCCTTTGCGTATCATGTCCCGCAATGTCTGCATCGTCAAGTCTGTGGACGCCATTTCTCCGGCACAGCGCTTCAGCTCTCTCTCGATCAATTCCACATTATCAATGTGTTTCTTGTACTTCATTTCATGCTCCAGGCTTGCCCAGCAATCCATCGCAATCGTTCGAAGCTGTACCTCTACTCGAATCGTGCCGCTTTCCGCTTCCGAAAACGGACATTCCAAGATCACGTGATAACTACGATAGCCATTTGGCTTAGGATTTGCAATATAATCCTTTTCTTTGACTACGCGAAACGCGCCATCCTGTTTCATGCGCTCGACTATATCGTACACCTCTCCCACAAAATGTGTCACTAAGCGAAATCCCACAATGTCGGAAACATTAGCAAGTGCAGAATCGGCCGTTGTCTCAAATCCTTTTTTATGTAACTTTTCCTGCATCCCCTCTGCCGTCTTAATACGACTTCGAATATGTTCTACAGGTGTCTCCCCAGCTTGTTTCGCATAGGCATCTACCAACTTTCGCAACCATTGCAATATCTCCTGTTCCAGATTCTGCAGCGGTATATAATACTGTCCATAATAGGCACTTTGGTTTTCCTCCATAAAAATCCCCCCTTCCCACAATCCACCTAAATTTTCCTATTGGATCGACAAAAATTAGAATAGAAGTATAACAAATCTTTATGAAAAAAGTGTGAATCTTTTTTTCCTTATACGCCATACTGCTAACTCGCCCCTGCAAAAGCCAGGATCACACAGTCTGCCGATTTTTTTCCGCCATCGCCTGTAAATGTTCCTGCATGATCTGTCTCATTTCCTGAAATTGCAGCATAAGTCCCTCGTTTGGACTTTGGAACGCTAACAATCGATCCAAATAGCCCTGTTCCTTGACAATTTCATAACTTTGCGGAAACTCCAATTCAAAAACCAAAGCAATATGACCTGCCAAATTATCAATCGGCACTTTTTTCGTGTCTCTAAAAATCGCCTGTTTCTGTCGAAACTGCTGCATGACTTCTTCCGTGATGAGGTGTGCGTGGATCTGTTCCGTTGCCACATTATAGATTTCTTCCAGCGGAAAATCCGTAGCAACCTTTAGGATATCAATCTTGTCTGCATCCCGAATCACCTTTGCAAACAACATTTCACGATCATTCAACTGCGGATCGATTCGAAAAGCACTGTGCCAGTAAATCGCCTTCTTGATCAGCTCTTCATTTTCACCAGAGTTATCCACAAAGCGTGCCAATAATCCGTCCTGAAATAACAATTCCACACCAAAATGTGCATGATCGATCGATTGACTGTCTACAAAAGTATGAAAACGGCGAAGTTGTTCAAACCGTCCGATATCATGTAACATTCCGATCAGCCATGCCAATGCAATATCTTCCTCCGAAAGTCCTAATTTTTCAGCAATCTGTTCACTGATATCTGCCACTCGATAGGTATGTTCCACTTTTAATCGGATTTTTTCATCGTGTATATCATACCTGCCTGTATACTCTTGGAACGCCTGCTTTACTCGTTCTCTATCTATCACCACAAAATTACCCCTTTCTCTTTGCAATCAAGTTCATTATGAACCTTTCTGTTTCATTGCGCAAGACATTACGTTTGCAAGCCAAATATGGAAAAGTGAAAGAAATTGAAAACGGCACAGACACTCCTATACTATGTTTTTGATAGCATAAAACTATTATTTGTCGTCTTGACGGACAAAATCTGCAAATTGGTTTTGGAGATCTATTGGTGGGACAAATCCTTTTAAAGCCTTTATTTTTCCTTGAAACAAATTAGCCTGTGATGAAGTTGTCTTGGAACTATTAATCTGCCCCTGTAAATAGTCAGAAGTAATCATATATTCAGCAAATGCAGGTTTAACTTCTTCTTTGAACCTTATTAGTGCAACACTTCGCACCATCTGAAATTTGGTATTAGCAGGAACACTACAGCAACGCCCAACCGTACCAGAACAAGAGATTAATACATCTCCTTCTTGAGGAACAACCCTCTTTGCTATTCTGTCATATTCCTCTTGGTCAACATAATCAACATCCGTTAACTGCAATGAATGATTAAGAATGTTGCGAGCAAATAGCAAATATATCCCTTCTGTTGCTCTTTTGGGAATAGCATGCTCGCCATCTGTAATTAAGTATGATAATTCGTCAAAAGTTTTAATATCCCATCCTCTTGTGTTCGTTCTTAAATTCCCAAACATCTCGACAATCGGGCTTTGATTAGATCATCTGATGCTGCTAATTCATCCTTCCTGTACTCAATAATCTTCTCAATCTTCATCAGCTTATCAATAACAACCTGCTGTTGATCTATGTCAGGTAAATTAATTTTAATCTTAAGCAAATCCGACTTTGTTAAACTTGGAATTGTAACAGCTTTATTCAATCTCTCAAAATCAAACTTTTTGCAAAAATAATATAAATACCGAGGCTTTAATACATCTTGCCTAGCCTCTAATCCAAAAGCTGTATCAACATTCCAAAAAGGTTCTTCGACATAAATTGGATTGTTAATGCTTCCTTTTCTTCCTATAACAACCGTATCCGCTTTGCAAATATAGTCGTCTGCATACCCCATTATCCCGCCACTTCCATAGATAGGATATGCCCCTTTGGGATTTTCAACAGCCTTCTGATTTTTCCCATTTTTTATCTCTAAAACATCACCAAATATCATCTTGTTATCATACCACAAATTCATTTGCACTATAGTTGCTTTTTAGACATATGTTTGCTATAATATTCTTGGTGCTACCCTATTCGGTAGGCGGTTAGCCTTCTCCACAGGAGTTATAGCCTTGTGTTGACATAGAAATCCTTTCAGGAAATCTAATGAGGAGGTTTTGTGCCTATGCTTACAACGGACTTATTTATAGCCATCGTCAGCTTATGTCTTACATGCTATGCTCTTGGTTATACCGTTGGTTCTAAGAGCAATGATAAAACACAAAAATGACCGCCAAGCCCTGGTAAACTAAGCGGTCATTTTGACTAAAACATATCAGGCTAACCGTCTATCGGTAGCACCTTCTTTATCAGTATACTAACATCTAACCGCTCATATGTCAAACATATATTCTTTTTTAATCAGTTCTGCAAATCCGAATTTGTTTTTCCTTTCCTATTTTTCTAACATTTCCTTTAATTCTAAAAGTTCCTTAGTAGCCTGTTCATCCAGCTTCATTATTTCAGCCATAATCTCCTCTGTTGGAGGGTATTCGACTGGTATATATTCCACCTCTTTGTATTTATTGATGGATAAATCATAATCATTGCTAACGATTTCTTCTTTTTCAACAAAGAAGGATTTGTCTGTTTTGCTTCTTTCCTCTTCTTGATCCAGATTTTTAAACCTGTGAATAATATCAGGAATTAAATGGATGAATACATAAAAAGTCTAATACAAACATGCAGATCAAAAGCAATGAATCCGCTCCATCCCTTGTCCCCTTGTAAGCTGCACACAACCTGTCAATTGCATCTGCGGTTTCCCATGCTTGTACCGGTCTAAATCTAATATTTTCTTTTCCATTTTTATCAATTTCACGAATAATATTGTCAGAAATCTTGAAAGCGCCTGCCCCTGCCGCACCTGTAAATTTGTATAAATCCTTATGTAATTGCAAAATATAATTTGCCGTTACAGGAATATAATCATAGATTTTGTGAATTGTGTTCAACACATCTCGATATCCTGCAATCTCAGACTCATTTCTGCTCGCAGGAGTCGTCTTTTCAAGAACCAGATTTTTTCAATCGATCCTCACTTTTAATTACCTCACCCACTCTTCAACTTGGTCAAACTTCTGCATTTTGACTAAATTGAATTCACTTTTACCAGTATATAGACTGCAAAATTTTCTGTCAACATTATGAGACACAAACAGCAGGCAACATTTCGTTCCCTGCTGTTAAAAATCCTATCATCCGACAAAGATACTCCTGCCTGGAGATCAGTCTCACCATAATCAGTGTTCTGGCAATCAACTGATTTTCTCTCTGTCTTTGATTATTTGCTAGGAATCATCCTAGCAATACGTCCAGCGAATTCGTTAATATTCTGCGTCTGCAAAATAACACGTCCCGGACCTACTAACCTGGTCAGGAAAAGACCTTCGCCACCTAAGAAAATATTTTTAAGACCTTTGACTGTCTCAATCTCGTAGCTGACAGAACGCTCAAACGCCACAACGTTACCTGTGTCTACTTTAAGCACCTCTCCCGGCTGCAGATCTTTAATGACTTTGTCACCATCGATCTCCAAAAATGCCATACCGACACCGGACAGATCCTGCAAAATAAAGCCCTCACCGCCAAACAAACCGGCAGAAAACTTTTTCGTAAATGCGACATTTAAATTTACTCCCGGTTCTGCACAAAGGAATGCACCTTTCTGGCATACCATTCCACCTGTCTCGCCAACGTTGATAGGCATGATCTCACCGGCTACGGTTGATGCAAAAGCAATGGTTGTACCCGGTGCCTGTGCTGTGTATCTCGCCATAAACATGGACTCACCGGCAAACATTCTTCCAACACCCTTCATAATTCCACCGTTGGTGCTCGTGCTCATTTCAATCCCGTCAGACTGCCAAACCATTCCACCTGACTGTGTGTACATTGACTCTCCGGCCTGATCAAACAAAATTTCCACTGCCGGCATAGTGTTTCCTACGATTCTGTACTGCATAAATACCTCCGTTTCAAATGCTTTTTCATCTTTCCAAGTATATTCTAACATTTTTTCACTATACCAACAATATATTTTATTACTTATACTTCCCATACCGGAAGTTATTTCAAAACCACATATTGCTTATTATGTCAAAGAATACTAAGAATTTTGCAGCCACAACATCGTGGTTTCTGCCGACAGAGAACTATAGTAATTGCCTTGCCGCATTTACGTTTTTGGT
>ERZ791930.576-NODE-576-length-26086-cov-4.023587_pt1 | contig 26086 bp, 24 predicted proteins | sample MGYA00510128_ERZ791930 | MGnify/ENA primary metagenome ERZ791930 (study PRJEB30046, sample SAMN00792057) | human gut metagenome | study: EMG produced TPA metagenomics assembly of the A metagenome-wide association study of gut microbiota in type 2... | reverse complement strand
ATTTGCTATGTCCTTTGTTTCTTGGTTGTCTAAAATTTCTTTTTTTTCAAACTTTGCCCTCCTTATTGTATTTATAGAAAATAATATACTATTTGTATATTATTTTCTATAAATATATCACATACATTTAGTATATGTCAAATTATATTTTCATATACTTGCCGATTTAAATATTTTATTGAATTATCCTGATTCTTACTTATTGTTAGTATATAATTATTTTGACAAACACAACCACCTATAAAAACGGCACCATATATACTGGTATATAGCGAATCCCTTTTTCCCATTTATAATCCTTTGTATGAATTACATACTTATCTTTTACACAACTACTGAACTTATCGCAAAATACATCCAATGATTTATGTCCTCTATAGTTTCCTGATTTCACCTCCAGCGGACAAATCTTATCTCCCTTCGAGGTCAAAAAATCAATTTCATACAAATGATTTGATGTTTCACTTTCCATTGTATAATAAAATAGGCTATTGCCATTCGCTACCAACATCTGCGCAACCACATTTTCATATACATATCCAAGGTTTGTGCCCAATGTGTCTGAAAGTAATTTATTATAAATAATATTCTCCGTATAATTTTTATCCTTAAATGCCAGCGTCACAAACAAACCAACATCAGAGGTAAACAGTTTATATCGTCCTGCATCCTTTTCCAATGCCATTCCTACACTTGGGTTATTCGCATGATATGCTATATTTACAGTATAAGAACTAAGCATATCCGGAATTAGTTCGCGAACCTGCTCAAAACGAGTTCCCTCTCTTGCGCTTGACAAAATATATCTAGACGCATTTTTACTAAGATTTGCAGGTATTGCATCATAGATATCTCCAGCAAGGCCGGTTCCATCTATCTTAACAAAATCTTTTTCATACAAATCTACTATTTCTCTTTTAACTTCATCAACCAACTGTAAATTATTTTTTTCTATATATGTTTCGATTGCTTGCGGCATTCCTCCGATAAGCATATACAATCTAAATATTCGCATCAGATTTCTATGCATTGTATTTCCTGCAGATTTCTTATTCCTCAAAAACAATTTAATTGTTTCAGCAGTCACCTCATCATCTATTGCCCATAAAAATTCTTCGAAATCCATAGGATACATTGATATTTTATGCTCTTCACTTGGAATCAATATATCCTTTGTATTCTTTTTTATAGATAATAATGACCCCGTTTCAATATATTTATATCTCCCGTCTGCTACAAGATACTTAATTGCCTGTCTAGCTTTTGGAAGAAGCTGAACTTCATCAAATATAATTACTGATTCATTTTCATACAACCTGATTCCTGTTAACTGCTGTAGTTGCAAAAAGAAAAAATCTAAGTCATACGTATACGTATCATCAAATAATTCTATAATTGCTTTACTGGTATGCGCAAAATCAATAATAATATAAGATTTAAACTCTTTCTGCGCAAATCCCCGTTCGTTTTACCCTACATTCACAACCTTAAGCATATTTGTCGTTCCGGATATTCCGATTGGAACACCCGATGTAATCACCGCTAAATCACCTGATTTCAGAAGTCCGGAACATTTTCCTTTGTCTACTGCATGGTCAAACAAAGCAAATACATCTGTTTTCTCATCCAGTAATATTGGACATACACCCCACGACATTGCCATCTGACGCCAGACTCTTTTCGACGTCGTTCCACCGAGAACCGGACATGCCGGGCGGTATCTGGAAATCATACGTGCGGTTCTTCCGGATTTTGTCACCGCAACAATAGCAGAAGCATTCAAATCGTATGCCGTTGTGCAGGTTGCATGACAAACAGCCTCTGTAACATCTGGTTTTTCATGGCGGCCACGATGATAAAAACGTTTTTCATAATCAATATCCGCTTCCGTGCGATTTGCAATCCGCACCATCGTCTGAACCGATTCCACCGGATATTTTCCGGCAGCAGTTTCACCTGAAAGCATAATGGCACTTGTGCCATCGTAAATTGCATTTGCCACATCGGCAACTTCCGCTCTTGTTGGTCTTGGATTTTTCATCATCGAATCGAGCATCTGCGTTGCCGTAATTACCTGCTTGCCTGCTTCGTATACTTTTCCGATAATCATTTTCTGCAAAATAGGAACTTCTTCTTCCGGCAGTTCCACACCCATGTCACCACGTGCAACCATAATGCCGTCCGACACTGCAATAATTCCATCAATATTTTCAACACCCTCGCGGTTTTCGATTTTCGCAATAATATGAATTCCATCACCGCCATTTTCATGCAGAAAAGCACGGATATCTTCAATATCTTTTACGGTACGCACAAAAGAAGCCGCAATAAAATCTACGTGATTATTGATTCCAAAAATAATATCGCTTTTATCTTTTTCACTCATGTACGGCATATTCAAATGAAGTCCCGGAACATTAACGCCTTTATGGTTTTTCAATTCACAGTCACCGACAACCACGCAGTCAATCTGTGTTTCGTCAACCGCCTCAACAATCATTTCTACCAGCCCATCATCCATCAAAATGCGGGTTCCCGGCTCTACGTCTTCCGGAAGTTGTTTGTATGTGACATATGCCTTTGTCTCATCTCCCAATACTTCATTTGTTACAAGAGAAAACTTTTGTCCCTGTTTCAAATTGACTTTACCATCTTTGAAATCACCAAGTCTAATTTCCGGACCTTTGGTATCTAACAAAGCAGCAATTGGCTTTTGATATTTCTTTCTTAATTCATACAACTTGTCAATTCTTTTTTGCTGTTCTTCATGGCTGCCATGTGAAAAATTCAGGCGTGCCACATTCATACCACTTTCGATACATTGTTCCAAAATACCATCTCTGTCAGTTGACGGACCAAGTGTGCAAATAATTTTTGTCTTTCTCATGATGCCTCCATAATATTATTTTGCTATCTATTTTTTGTGATAATAGTATCCTCTTTCATTGATATTTCGATTTTTCTTTCCTCTCTTGTATCGATTGCGGCGTGTGCGCTGTTCTTTATGGGTTCTCATCCACCACAGAATCAAAATAGTAATTGCAAGAGCAGCAACTACAAGAATACCGATTGTTAAAACCTTTTTCCATGGGAAAGGTGCCTCATTCGCTTTTTCTACCGCATCCACAAACCATTCGGACATGTCAATACTGTCATTTAAAGTCGGATTTTTCGCATTTTCATAGTAAATTTCAGCACCACCCGCTTCTTTTCCATTATAAGTATATGTAATTTTTCCAATTACTTTCTTTGTCGCACTAACCTGCTGTGGTGTGTCATAATAAATTACTTTTTTCTGTGCCTTGTCCAAAGTAACACCCTTTGGCAGCATAACCCCGGCTCCCTGTTCCACAGATAAAGGACCCGACTGCTGGTTATAATAGGAACTGTATTTGGTAAACAGATCACTTGTATTTACCGTATTATCTGTCATTGTTCCAATTTCATAGCGTTTGTAATTTTCAAAACAATAATTCAAAATTCTTGTCGTATCGGTATACTCATTAGCATCCGGCGCCGTCCAAGGGGAATTTGGTGCACGCATGATAACAGAAACCAATGTTGTTCCGTTTTTCTTTGCATAAGTTACAAGCGTATAACGACACTTTGATGTATATCCCGTTTTGCCGCCCACGCAGTATTCATACAAATATTGGGTAAATGTGCTTGGATAAAGCATACCATGATGATTATGAAGATAACGTTTTGCATGTTTTTTTGTTTTATTAATGATATAGCGTTTCGTTCCGGTAATTTTTGCAAATGTAGGATTTTTATAGGCTTCCTGTGAAATCAATGCCATATCGTGTGCCGTCGTATAATGATTTGACATCCACAAACCGTTTGCATTTGCAAAATTAGTTCCTGTACATCCGAGTTCTTTTGCCTTTTGATTCATCATCGCAACAAAATTATCAATGCTTCCTGCGACATGCTCCGCCACACCATTACAAGCTTCATTCGCTGACATAAGAAGAATGGCATATAAACTGTCTTCCATTGACAATTTTTCGCCCGGCTGAATTTCAATATTAGAAGCACCCGACTCCAAATTTGTCACGGCATTTCTTGAATAAGTAACCGTCTCCGACAACGACGAATTTTCAATAGCAACAAGAGCCGTCATTACTTTCGTAATACTCGCCGGATACTCACGCTTGTCTATATTCTTTTCATATAAAATCGCACCCGACTGAACATCCATTACAATTGCAGATTCTGCAGTAACCGATGGTTTCTTTTTTGCTTCTGAAGTAACGCTTCCTAATAAAAGTCCAATTGCACAAAAAATAAGTGCCGCATATTTTTTTTTCATCTCATGCCTCCAAAAATCATACTATTACTTCTATCATACACGATTTTACCAATTTTTCCAACATCTTATTTGACATAATTTCGATTTATGGTACTATGATGCTATAATTTAAATGTTTACTATATGGAGGATTACTATGCGTTTACGAAATATCAAAGGTTCAAAAGAAGCGATTGCGGCAAGTCCCTATGTCGTTCAGAATCCGGAAGATTACAAAGGAAAATGGTCAGAATTGTTTCACAATAATCATCCTTTGCACATTGAAATCGGCATGGGAAAAGGTCAATTTATTCATACATTAGCTTCCGAAAATCCGGATATCAACTATATCGGCATTGAAATGTATTCGAGTGTTTTGTACCGTGCTTTAGAAAAACAAACCGCAGATGAAAAAACAAATTTGTATTTTCTGCGATTTGATGCAAAATATCTGGCTGATATTTTTGCCGAACACGAAGTAGACCGGATTTATTTGAATTTTTCCGACCCATGGCCAAAAGATCGCCATGCAAAACGCCGACTGACAAGCGAGGGCTTCTTAAATCTTTATCATACGATTTTAAATCCGGATGGTTACATTCAGTTTAAGACCGATAATAGGGATTTGTTTGATTTTTCAGTTGAAACAGCCGAAAATTCGCCAATTTGGAATATTAAAGAACTAACTTATGATTTACACGACAGTGAATTTTTGGAAGGCAATATTATGACTGAGTACGAGAGCAAATTTGTCGCAGAAGGAAAACCAATCTGCCGATTTGTTCTTTCCCGCTAATTAGCTAGTAACAAAATAGAACCTTTTTCATAGAATAAAGAAAAAGGTTCTATTTTTATGTCTTGTTTTAAACGTATATTATGTCAAAAATTAAATCATGGAAAATGCTCAAAAAAGATACACTGCATCCTCTGCTCCATTGAAGAAATCAAACGATTACTTGGAATCAAAAGTTGAAATATTTTTCTTTTTCAGCTTTTTATCCAAAAACAGTTGCAAAAGATACATAATAACAGCTACTACCGGTACACCAAGGAACATTCCCATCACGCCAAAATAGGCACCGCCAACTGTAATTCCAAAGATAACCCAAAGAGGCTTAATTCCCGTCTGGTCACCCAAAATTTTTGGCCCAAGATACAGACCGTCAAACTGCTGCAAAATCAAAATCATAAGAGCAAAGATAAAGGCATAACGAATATCAATAAACAGATAAATCATAACACCAGGAATTGCACCAATTATCGGTCCGAAATAAGGTATCATATTAGTAATACATACAATCAGACTGAGAAGCAGTGCATACGGCAGTTTCAAAATGGACATTGCAATCAGACAGAGAATTCCGATAATCAGGGAATCAATCATTTTTCCAATCAAAAATCCATTAAAAATGTGGCTGCACTGTTTCATTGTCTCCCAAACTTCCTGCTCTTTCTTTTTCGGAGACAGGGCATATACAACTTTTCTTGCACTTCTTTTCAACTTTTTCATATCCAAAATAATGTAAATGGAAATCACAAGTCCCATCAATACATTATACGACGTCGTCAATAAAGAAGACGAAACATGATAAACATAAGGAATAATCTCAGAGCCATTGCTCATAATTTTCTTATATGCAAATTCCTTGATGTATTCAATTCCTCCACCAAGCCCGATAAACGGAATTTTTTCATTTAATTCCTTCTGGTGTGTAATCATATACTGATATCCATCTTGAATTGTATTCCCGAGTTCACCAATACTTGCCTTTATCTGAGGAATAATATAAATGAGTAAAACGGTGATTACGCCAATTACTACGACATAACTGATGATTACACTAAATGCTTTCTTAATTTTCGCCCCTTTACCAGGTTTCATTCGATTTAGCAGCGAATGGACTCTTTTTACAAGCGGATTAATAAAGCAGGCAAAAAAGAATCCCAATATAAACGGCATCAAAATAGTCAGAAATTTTCCAATAACTGCTAATACAACTCCCCAGTTAGCAATCATTAAAAAGATAATGGCAATAATAGCAACCAAAGCTACAATATACCACATATTCGATACTAATGTTTTCAGAATTTCCAGGCATTTATTTTTTTTCTCCATATATTCCTCCAAGTTTATACAATTTTTTTAAATTATTGCTTGCATTTTGAAATAGAATATTATATAATATTCCTTGCGTGATTGATGAAGCGCCATTAGCTCAGTTGGTAGAGCACCTGACTCTTAATCAGGGTGTCTGGGGTTCGAGCCCCCAATGGCGTACTCCCGAGTCCTTGTTTGGCAGACCTGCAACTGCTGGGTGAGGGCTTTTTTTTGCCCTCATTTTTCTTTATTCAGCAGTCATTGCCTGTTCCAAAGACTGACGTTCTTCTTCCGACAATGTTACAAACACTTCTCCGGATTTTACTTCCTTAATATAAATGTAACATCCCTCTTTGTTACTGTGCATTGAATTCATAATGAATCCATCGTTTTCTTTTGTCAAAAGAGTAAGTACAAAACTCAAAGTTCCGCCAACTTCTTTAAACGCATCATATTTTACCACGCCTACCTTCTGATAAGTCTTCAAAAGGTTTTCGTCAATTATAGCCAAATGCTCATCGACTTCTTTGATTTTGCCATTGATATAATCCATATTGGCAAATTTCTTCTGAAATGCTTCTTCCAGACTTTTTCCATCGGAATCACGCATAAACTCATCATATCGTTTTCTCAGTGAGCTGTTCTTTCCTATTAAAATAAGGCAAAGAATCAATAAAATCAGGATTGCTGCAATCGCACCCAGTAAAACAACATCAACACTTAATCCATAATCACTAAACTGAAACATTTTTTTCCTCCTTGTGAACATATGTTCTTTTATTTGAAGTATCCCAAAATCTTTTCTAAGTCGTCCTGTGAATAATACTCAATTTCTATTTTACCTTTATTCTCGGACTTTCGATTGATTTTTACCTTTGTTCCTGTCTTCAACTTCACTTTTTCTTCCATATCATGGTACAAAAAGTCATTAGAAAGTTCTTTTTTCTTTGTTTTCTTCGCCGGCTGATTGATATTTTTCACTAATTTCTCAACTTCTCTTACACTGAGGTGATCTTTTGCAATCTTTTCGGCAATTTCAAGCTGTTTTTCACTATCTTCCAGACCAAGCAGTGCTCTTGCATGTCCGCTTGAAATTTCTTCTTCCATTAAAAGTGTCAACACATCATCACTTAATTTTAACAGACGAAGTGAATTGGTAATAGCAGAACGACTCTTAGAAACTCTCTCTGCCACTTCTTCCTGCTTCAAATTATATTCCTTAATCAAATTTTGATATGCTTTTGCTTCTTCCACCGGATTCAAGTCCTCACGCTGAATATTTTCAATCAGCGCGACTTCCATAATTTCCTGCGGTGAATAATCTTTAATAACAACCGGAACTTCCTTTAATCCCGCTAATTTTGCCGCACGCCATCTTCTCTCTCCGGCAATAATTTCAAAATAATCATCTTTCTTTGCTACTACCAATGGCTGAACAATTCCGTGCTGCTTAATGGAATCACTTAATTCCTGTAACGCTTCTTCATTAAAGAATTTACGCGGCTGCTTTTTGTTTGGCTCCACTTCATTAATTTTCAAAATTGTTTCTCCGGTTTTTGAAACCGTATTCTTGTCCTCTTTTACAGCTCTTTGCGTTGCTTTCGGAGGAATCATGGAATCCAGTCCTTTACCCAAACCTGTTCTCTTGACTGCCATAATTATTTTGCACTCCTTTCAATTACTTCCTTTGCAAGTGCCATATATGCCTTTGCTCCGGTTGAGCGGTTATCATACTGTGTAATCGGAAGTCCGTGACTTGGTGCTTCTGCCAGACGAACACCTCTCGGAATAATTGTATCATAAATTGTCTGGTTCAAATTATTTCGTACATTTTCAATTACCTGCATGGACAAATTTGTTCTTCCATCATACATCGTAAATACAACACCATTAATCGTAAGTTTTGGATTCAATCGATCTTTTACAAGATTGATTGTATAAATAAGCTGGCTCAATCCCTCCAATGCATAGTATTCACACTGAATCGGAACCAGTACCGAATCTGCCGTTGTCATAGAGTTAATTGTCAATGTATTCAAAGATGGTGGACAATCAATGATAATAAAATCATATCGATCTTCGACTTCCAAAATAATATCGCGAAGAATATAGTTTCTGTCTTCCATATCCATTGTCTCGATTTCAATACCAGCTAAATTTACGTTAGCCGCTAAAACATCCAAATTTTCAAAAACATCTTTCTGAACACATTCATCAAATGAATTATCTCCAATCATCAACTGATACACTGTTGTCTCTAATTCATCCTTATCAATACCAAGTCCACTAGATGTATTTCCCTGTGGATCCATATCTATAATAAGAACCTTTTTCCCTTGTTCAGCAAGGGCAGCGGATAAATTTATCGTTGTCGTTGTTTTTCCAACTCCACCCTTCTGATTTGCAATTGCCATAATTTCGCTCATACTTATCTTTCTCCAATCATAAAACTTATATCTTTATTATCGCTCACGCAATCCTACAGAACATTATATCATTTCGTATAATGTTTGGCTATATATTTTTTCATGTTTCACGTGAAACATCTGTGAATCCTATCTGTGAAATGTTTCACGTGAAACATTTTTATAAAGGTTTTTTCTTTGGTTTACCTTCTTTTCTAGGATACTTACTATTCGTCTCCTCTACTTTTCTGATAAATAATAAGTATCTTTCCTCTTTTTCTCTTAAAGAAAACTTGTCCAAATGATCAAATTTAGCCGATAATTCATGAAAAGCATTTTCTGCAAGTTTCACTTCTTCTTCCTGCTTCTTTCCTTTGTAAGAAACAAAATATCCATTAACCTTAGCAAATGGAACACAGTATTCCATAAGGATTGGAAGTTCTGCTACTGCGCGTGAAACAACAAAATCAAATTGATTACGATACATTTCATTTTGTCCGTAAGTTTCCGCTCTTCCGTGAATTGCCGTAACATTGTTGATTTTCAGTTTATCACAAACCTGTTTTAAAAAATCTACTCTTTTGTTTAAAGAATCAAGCAAAACAAATTCACTTTCTGGATTAAGAATAGCTAACACTATTCCCGGAAAACCAGCACCGGTTCCAACATCAAATACTTTATTTTTTTCATTCCATAAAGAATCTTTCATAATTAAAGCGGAATCTAAAAAGTGTTTCCAAACGACATCTTCATATTCTGTAATTGATGTTAAATTCATTTTTTTATTTTCTTCCACTAATATTTTGTAATATTCTTTTAATTTATTTTCCTGCTGATCACTCAATTCAATATCAAATTGTTTAAAAATATCTCTCATTTAATCCACCCTCTTTCGATGATACTGTTCTAAGTATACCGTAAGCACGGAAATATCGGATGGAGAAACACCACTGATTCTCGCTGCCTGTCCAACTGATTTCGGGCGAATATCGGATAACTTTTGAATTGCTTCCAATCGAAGACTCTTAATATCTTCATAATCAATATCCGAAGGAATCTTCTTACTCTCCAGCTTATGGAATTGCTCAACTTGTTTTTGCTGGCGCTTGATATATCCTTCATATTTCAAATTAATATTTACTTCTTCTCTTACTTCTTCCGAAAGTTCCGGACGATCCTTGTCAATCGGGGCTAACTTATCATAAGATAATTCCGGTCTTCGAATTAATTCCGCAAGGCTAATTCCACTGACCAGACGGGTACTGTCATACTCATCTAATAATTTCTGAACTTCCTCGGTATTTCCAACATGCGCATGAAGAACACGGTTAATTTCTTTTTTGATTTGTTCTTCTTTTTCTACAAAATGCTGATATCTCTCCTCTGAAATTAAACCAATCTCATAACCGAGTTTTGTAAGACGTTCATCTGCATTATCCTGACGAAGCAAAAGGCGGTACTCTGCACGGGAAGTCATCATACGATATGGCTCATTTGTTCCTTTGGTAACTAAGTCATCAATCAAAACACCAACATATCCCTGCGAACGATCAATGATAATTGGCTCTTTTCCAAGACATTTTCTTGCAGCATTAATACCGGCAACAAGTCCCTGTGCAGCAGCTTCTTCATAACCGGAACTTCCATTTGCCTGTCCGGCACTAAAAAGACCTTTTACTTTTTTTAACTCTAAAGTCGGTAAAAGTTCCAAAGAATTCAAACAATCGTATTCAATCGCATACGCATTTCTTACAATCTTTGCATGTTCAAGTCCCGGTACCGAGCGGTACATTTTCTCCTGAACATCTTCCGGCAGAGAACTTGACATACCGCCAACATACATTTCATTTGTATAATTTCCTTCTGGCTCAATAAATACCTGATGTCTGTTTTTATCTGCAAAACGGACAACCTTATCTTCAATTGACGGACAATATCTCGGACCGGTTCCTTTGATATAACCGGAATATAAAGGGGAGCGGTCAAGATTCTCTCTTATTACTTTATGTGTTTCTTCATTTGTATAAGTAAGCCAGCACTTCACCTGCTCTCTTTCCAAATCTTCCGGTTTATTTTCAAAGGAAAAAGGAACGATTTTTTCATCACCGTATTGAGGTTCCATTTTACTGTAATCAATCGTTCTTCCATCCATACGGGCAGGTGTTCCTGTCTTAAACCGACGCATAGAAATACCAAGTTTTTTTAATGAATCGGTAAGATGCGTTGCTGACTGAAGTCCATTTGGTCCGGTATAAACAGAAGTCTCTCCTGTAATACACCTCGCATTCAAATAAGTACCGGTACATAATACAACAACTTTACAAAGATAAATGGTTCCGGTATAAGACTTAACTCCACATACTTTTCCATCTTCTACAATAATATCTGTAATTTCACCCTGCTTGATGGATACACCATCTGTCTCCTCAATCACTTTTCGCATTGCATAACTGTACTCTTTTTTATCTGCCTGTGCGCGCAAAGAATGTACGGCAGGCCCTTTCGACTGATTGAGCATTTTTGACTGGATAAATGTGCGGTCAATATTTTTTCCCATCTCACCACCCAATGCATCAATTTCTCTAACTAAATGTCCTTTCGACGTTCCTCCAACATTTGGATTGCATGGCATCATTGCAATGCTGTCAACACTGACAGTAAACAATGCTGTCTTGCAGGAAAGACGAGCTAATGCAAGAGCAGCCTCGCATCCGGCATGACCTGCTCCAATTACGATGGCATCAAATTGTTCTGTCATAATTTTCTCTCCTTTATTTTCCCATACAAAAATCTTTAAAGATTTTATTGATGATATCTTCTTCGAGTGTCTCTCCTATAATTTTACCAAGTGACTCATACGCATTTGTTAAATCAATCGCATACAAATCCTCCGGCATACCAAGTTCAATACTTTCTAATACTTTTTCCAGACTGTCTTTTGTTTGAACCAAAGCTTCTTTTTGTCTGGCATTGGTAATATACAAATCATCTTTTTCTTCTATTTTCGATTCAATAAATTGTCTCTTAATATAGGATTCCAGTTCATCCAATCCATCTCCCTTTGCAGCGGAAAATGAAATGACGTCTTTTCCTGACAAATTACAGATTTCTTGCATACTCAATGTCTGTTGCAAATCCGATTTATTTACTAAAACAACGCCTGTACTGTTTTTGCATAAATCAAGAATTTCATAATCCTCCTTGGATAATTCTTTGCTGCTATCCAGGACTATTATTACAAAATCCGCTTTCTCAAGAGACTCTTTTGTCTTTTTTATACCAATACTCTCAATTTCATTTTCTGTTTCCCGGATTCCGGCTGTATCAATTAAATGTAATAATATATTTCCTATCACAATATCTTCTTCTAAGGTATCTCTTGTTGTGCCCGGAATATTCGTTACAATCGCACGATTTTCCCGTAGCAGACAATTTAATAAAGAAGATTTTCCTACATTTGGTTTTCCAACAATTACCGTCTGGATTCCTTCTTTCATAATTCTTCCATTGTTACAATTTTCAAGCAAATGATTGGTATCCTTTAACAGTGCCCGCACATGACCTTCAATTGTTTCATCAAAAGAATCCAAAGAAATATGTTCCGGATCATCAAGTGCAGCTTCCAAATAAGCAACATCTTCTAATATTACTTCACGAAGTTTTTGGATTCGATTCTTAATACTTCCTCTCAACTGACTCATCGAATTAGAAAGTGCTAAATCACTTTTCGACTGAATTACATCCATTACAGCTTCTGCCTGTGACAAATCAAGCCGCCCATTTAAAAAGGCACGTTTTGTAAACTCACCAGGCTCTGCAACTCTTACACCATGACGAACTAACAAATCCAAAATCACCTGACAAATATAGTGACCGCCATGACACTGGATTTCTACTACATCTTCCGCCGTATAACTTTTTGGAGCCTTCATAAGAAGTACAAGAACTTCATCTATTTTTTTCGAACCGTCAAAAATAAAACCATACTGAATCGTGTGGCTTTTCTTTTCATTTAAATCAATCAAAGTTCCTTTTTCATTACAAAAAATACGGCTTACAATGGAAAAAGAATTTTCTCCGCTCACTCGAATTACACTAATACTTCCATTTTTCGATGATGTAGCAATTGCGGCAATTGTCTCCTGCTCAAACATAAAAACTCCTTTTCTTTGTCAAAAAAGGCTGAATCCTAAGAATCAGCCTTTCACACTTTTCTCTCAATCTTTCTTTTCCTGATATGGTCTCTTGCGGTCACGGGAATAATTATTGTTTCTTCTCCGATAATTATTTCTTCTTGGAAGTTCTGAAGCAAATTCCCGATTTAAAGTAACAACCACCTTACGATGTGGCTCTTCACCTTCGCTATGTGTATCCACATATTTATCAGCCTGTAATTCCGCATGAATAATTCTTCTCTCATATGGATTCATCGGCTCTAAGAAAGCAGGACGTCCTGTCTTCTTAACTTTGCTTGCCACATTTCTCGCCAGATTTTCAATTGTTTCTTTTCTTCTCTGACGATAATTTTCCGTATCAATCTTAATCTTCGTATAAGTATCTTTATTTTTATTTGCAACAAGAGAAGTCAAATACTGAAGGGAATCCAAAGTCTGTCCGCGTTTTCCGATTAACATACCCATCTCAGTACCCTTCAATTCGATGCGGATTTCATTTTCCACTTCATCAAATTCTGTTTCAATCTCTACATCTAATTTCATAGCCTGGAATGTTTTTGCTAAAAAGTTCTTAACCGTATCAACTACATTCTCTTTTTTGCGAACACGGATAACTGCCGGTTTACTAAACAAACCTAAAATTCCACTTTTTTCTTCTTCAACTACTTCATATTCAATCTGGTCACTTGTTGTTTCCATCTGGATTAAAGCATTTGTCAAAGCTTCATCTGCTGTTTTTGCAGAAAACTCTTTCCACTCTTCCATCTTAAATTCCTCCTATTTTTTATCTTTCTTTCCAGAAAGCATGTGTGCATATCCCGCAATACTGCCGGAATCAAAATCTTTGTTTACATGAGTCTGAACCTCTTCCTCTTTGGAAGATGAATCAGCGGTATTTTGATAAGCGGAAGCAGATTTAATTCCTGCTGTTTTCTTTTTCGCATACTCTTCCATCTGACGATTCATGGCTTCACGTTTTGCACTTTTCTTCGTTGCTTTACCTTTATTCTTTTCAATCAATTCATCCAAAGAAATGCTGTCTACTTTGCGATTAATCAAAATAGCCTGTACAATTCTAAACAAACTACCGATAATCCAGTAAATACCAATACTTACGTCAAAGGAAAGACAGAAAAATCCTGACATAACAGGCATCATGTAGTTCATCATCTTCATAGAACTCTGCATCTGATCCTGTTCACCGGCATCTGTTTTTACCTGAAGAAGTTTCGTATTAATAAACTGAAGAACCATAGCCAAAATCGGAATCAAAAAAACCAAAATTCCGGCATATGGATAGTTTGCTCTATCTTTAAATAGAGACATCGGAGATTCATTAACCAAAAGTCCTAAAAATTTATAAGCTTCCGGATTTTCTTTCATCGAACCAATTCCATTTACATAATATGGAATGTTACGAATGACATTATACAAAGCAAAAAGAATTGGCATTGTAATCAAAAGAGGAAGACATCCACCAAACGGACTAATTCCATATTTTGCATAAATATCCTGCGTCTCCTGATTCATCTTCATCTGGGATGCCTGATCTTTTTTATTCTTGTATTTCTTCTGAATTGCTTTAATCTCCGGGTTAATCTTATTCATCAACCGGGATGATTTCTGCTGTTTTGCGTTGAGAGGATACATAAGAATATATACAAATAATGTAAATATTACAATACACCAACCAACATTATGCACTCCTAATAAATGGTACATACACCAGTCGATGCCATTCATAGCCAACCCCAATAACTGATTCAACCAACCTAATGGGAACATATTTTCCTCCTAATACTGTTTACGGCACAGGATCATAACCACCTTTGTGAAAAGGGTGGCATCTTAAAATTCTTTTTATAGCCAAAAAACCACCTTTTCCTGCACCATACTTTTTGATTGCCTGAGCAGCATACTCAGAACAACACGGTGTATAGATACAGGAAGGTGTTCTTTTCAATGGTGATATATATTTTTGATAGATGTGTATCACAGCTAATAAAATTTTCTTCACACAATCACTTCATTTCAATATTCCATGTATTTTCAATAAATGAAAAACTGCGCCGTCTACTTCTTTAAAATTCTTATTTTTTACATCTTTTCGGGCAACAATAATAATTCGGTTACCCTCTTTCACCAATGCGTCATTCTTACGAACGGATTCTCTTAACAATCTGGTGATGTGATGACGCACAACACTGTTACCAACTTTCTTACTTACCGAAAAGCCGTAACGACTGGGACCACTCTCCCCTGTTTTAACATACATAACCAGATACTTATTTGCTTTCGATCTACCTTGCTTGTAGACCTTTTGAAATTCAGGATTCTTTCCTAATTTTTCAAACATTTTCTTTTCCTCATCAGGGAGAAGAAAAGGTCAGTAAAAATCTGACCTTATGCAGACAATTTCTTTCTTCCCTTAGCTCTTCTTTTGGCAAGCACTTTTCTACCATTTGAAGTGCTCATTCTTTTACGAAAACCGTGAACTTTCGAACGCTGTCTCTTTTTTGGCTGATATGTCATCTTCATTTTGCATACACCTCCTTTATAAAATAATAACGAAATCCGTATCAAGCCTAATTATATTATCATATATTCCAATAGTCAAGCAGTTCTTTGCGTTTATCAACAATTTTTTCTAAAATCATGTCAATAAAATTTGCTTTTGCCTCTTATTTGTAGTACAATAAAAACGTATGATTTTACCCAAATTCAATTTTTATTAGGATAGGCAGGAAATTTAATGGAAAATGAAATTAAAGACAAATGGAATGAAATAATTACATATATGAGGGATACTTATAATATCAACGGCGTTCTTTTTCGTACATGGATTAATCCACTTACAATTGTTTCTTGTGATAATGACACAATTATCCTTGCAATTGATGAAAAAGAACAGGGCGATATCCTTGGCTTAATCGAAAAAAAATACAAAGTTGCTTTTCAGGTATCCATCGAAGTTATTACAAATCATCAACTGGATGTCCGTTTTATTTATCAAAATGACATGGATGCGAAAGGAATTTCTTCCTATAATAAAGAGGAAATGCTGGAAGAAAAATATCCATTCTTAAAACAAGGTCATTCCTTTGATACATTTGTCGTAAGTAACAGTAACAACATTGCTTATAATGCTGCTGTAGCAGTTGCCGAGAATCCAAACGGCCAGTTATATAATCCATTATTCTTATATAGTGGTCCGGGACTTGGAAAAACTCACCTGATGCATTCGATTGCCAGATACATTTTGGAGAACCATCCGGAATACAGCGTTATGTATACAACCAGTGAAAATTTTATGAACAATGTTGTCGATGCCATTCGTACGAATCGAAAGACACAGGATACTGCTGCTACTTCAAACCTGCGAAAGAATTACCGAAACGTTGATGTACTTCTCATCGATGATATTCAGTTCATCATTGGTAAAGACAGTACACAGATTGAGTTCTTTAATACCTTTGAAGCTTTGTACCAGTCCGGAAAGCAGCTAGTCATTTCCAGTGATAAGCCGCCAAGTCAGATGGAGCACTTGGACATGCGTTACCGCTCCCGATTTACTTCCGGTATGACAATTGATATTCAGCCACCTGATTATGAGATGAGTATGGCGATTTTAAGAAACAAACAAGAAAATTCTGATATTCAATTGAATGAGGAAATTCTTGATTATATCGCTACAAACATAAAATCCAATATTCGTATCTTAGAGGGTGCTTATAATAAAATTCTTCTTTTTGCAAGATTTACAAAGCCAAAAGATAACAAGATTGACTTAAATATGGCAAAAGAAGCATTAAAGGATTTTATCTCGCCAAATGAAAATATGGTAATTACGGCAGATTACATTATTGATATTGTAGCCGACCACTTTAACTTAGATAAGGAAGCGATTCTTTCTGAGAAGCGGACCAAGACTGTTTCGATTCCGAGACAGATATGTATGTATTTGTGCAATGAATTAACAAATCTTACACTTACGGAAATTGCTGTAAAGCTCAAAAGATCGAACCATTCAACAGTTATCCACGGTGTTCACAAAATTGAACAGGATATTCTCGTTGATAAAGAGTTAGAAGAAACCATTAATGTGTTAAAGAAAAAGCTCAATTCTTGATAACTTGTTGATAACTGTATTTTTTACGTCAATAACTATTTAATAACCTGTTGATTGTGAAAATTGTCATTTTTTTCATAGACATTCATTCACAGTAACAAACAAGTTATAAAAACTTACACATAAAGGTTAAACCACTTAAATTAAGGGCTTGTAAGTCTTGTCCACAAATAAACAGCCCCTAATACTATATACTACTAGCTAATACTTTAATTTATTATGTTTACGGAAGGAAAGGAGTTATTCACAATATGAAGTTTACCTGTACCAAAACGAATTTTAACAATGGAATTAACATTGCCCTGAAAGCAGTACCGGGAAAAACAACGATGCCAATTTTGGAATGTGTTGTAATTGAAGCAAAAGGAGATATGGTAAAGCTGACTACGAACGATATGCAGCTTGGCATTGAGACAAAAATACCTGCAGAGATTGAACAGGATGGTATCATTCTTGTTAATGCAAAAATGATTTCTGAAATTGTTCGCCGTCTTCCGGATGATGATGTGAATTTTGAAGTTGATGAGAATAATAACATTCTCCTGTTTTGTGGAAAATCCAAGTTTAATATTCCGGGTATTCCTCATGATGAATTTCCGATGCTTCCAAAAATTGAAGCGGATAAGACAATTCACATTTCGCAGTTTACTTTAAAGGAAATGATAAGACAGACCATTTTCTCAATTTCCGATAATGAAAGTAATAAGATTTTGACCGGTGAATTGTTTGAGATTAATGGGGATGAATTTAAGATTGCTTCTCTTGATTTAGTAAGAGTTTCAATTCGTAAGATTCACCTGAAAGAAAGTTATGACCCGATTAAGGTAGTTATTCCGGGTAAAACATTGAGTGAAGTAAGTAAAGTTTTAAATGGTGGAATGGATGATGAGGTTTCAATTTCATTTTCCAAAAACCACGTACTTTTCGAGTTTGATGAGACGGTTGTTGTATCCCGCCTGATTGAAGGAAACTTCTACAACATCGACCAGATGTTAAAGACAAATTATGAGACAAAAGTTAAAATCAATAAAAATGAATTATACGGATGTATCGACCGTGCTACTCTCCTTCTTCGTGAAGCAGAGAAAAAACCGGTGATTCTTCACATCAAAGAAGACGAAATTCAGATGGAGATGAATACCAAAATCGGTTCGATGGATGAAGAAGTGACGGCTGAAAAAGAAGGAAAAGATTTAGTCATTGCTTTCAATCCAAAATATATTAATGATGTATTAAAAGTAATTGATGATGAGGAAGTGACTTTGTATTTGTTTAATGCAAATGCTCCTTGCTTTATCAAGAATGAAGAAGAATCCTATATTTACCTGATTTTGCCGGTAAATATGAATTAGAAATGAGGATGTTATGCAGGAAATAACGATTAAGGATGAGTTTATCAAACTGGGTCAGGCTTTGAAACTGGCGGGGCTTGTCGGTTCCGGGGTGGAAGCAAAAGTAGTGATTCAGGATGGTGAAGTAAAAGTAAATGGTGAAGTGGATGTAAGAAGAGGAAGAAAATTACATCCCGGCGACTGTTTTGAATTTGAAGGAAATGAAGTAAAGGTAACATCTGTATGATATTAAAGTCCATTGAAATGAGTAATTTTCGTAATTATGAAAGAGAAGAATTTCATTTTCATGAAGGAACGAATGTGTTGTACGGTGATAATGCACAGGGAAAAACGAATGTGTTGGAAGCCATTTACCTTGGGGGCACGACAAAGTCGCACAAGGGAAGCAAAGATTCGGACATGATTATGAAAGGAAAAGACGAAGCTCATATTCGATATTATGTAGAAAAGAAGCAGTGTACTTATAAAATCGAAATTCACATGCGTCGGGGAAAGACAAAGGGAATTGCGATTGACGGGCTGCCGATTGGAAGCAGTAAAGAGTTGATGGGATTATCCCACATTATCTTCTTTTCGCCGGAAGATTTAGGAATTATTAAGGATGGACCGGAGCAGAGACGAAGATTTATGGATATGGAATTGTGTCAGTTAGATAAGGCATATCTTTATTTCCTGACACAGTATAAAAAAATATTAAAACAGAGAAATGCGCTGCTTAAGCAAATTCAGAAAAACAGTGAATTAAAAGATACGCTGGAAATCTGGGACAAACAACTGGTAGAAAATGGAATCCGGATTATACAAATCAGGGAACAGTTTGTAGAAGAAGTAGCAGCCATTATGAAACAAAAACATTTCAACCTGACAGGTGGTCTGGAAGAAATGGAAGTAATTTATAAGCCAAACTGCAAGGCAGATGATTTTGCCACACGCTTATTTATAGAGAGTGAAAGAGATATTTTACTTGGTACTACTACCGTGGGACCTCATCGTGATGACATGCAGTTTTTTATTAACGGACAGGAAGTAAAGGTTTACGGTTCGCAGGGACAAAAAAGAACTTCGGCTTTGTCGCTGAAGATGGCGGAAATCGAAATTGTAGAGAAAACAATCGGAGAAAAGCCAATTCTTTTATTGGATGATGTTCTGTCTGAACTGGACCGAAATCGTCAAAACTATTTATTGGAAAATATAAAAGGAATTCAGACGATTATTACTTGTACCGGATTAGAAGAGTTTGTAAAAAATGGAATAAACATTAATCAGACATTTGAAATTGTTCAAGGAAAAATTAATGGCAATTGAGAAGATGGAGGTTTTTCATGAGTGAAGAAAAAGAAGTAGTATATGGAGCTGACCAAATTCAGATTTTGGAGGGGCTTGAGGCAGTAAGAAAAAGACCGGGTATGTACATTGGAAGTACATCGGAGAGAGGTCTTCATCATTTGGTATATGAGATTGTCGATAATGCAATTGATGAGGCATTGGCCGGTTATTGTGATGAAGTCCAGGTATTTATTAACAAAGATAATTCGATTACAGTTATTGACAACGGACGAGGAATCCCGGTTGGAATTAATCATAAAGCGGGAAAACCGGCGGTTGAAGTTGTATTTACCGTGCTGCATGCCGGTGGTAAATTCGGCGGTGGCGGATACAAAGTATCCGGTGGACTTCACGGTGTAGGTGCGTCGGTTGTAAATGCATTGTCTGACTGGCTGGAAGTTGAGATTTATCAGGATGGAAAAAAATACATCCAGCGATATGAAAAAGGAAAAACAATGTATCCTTTAAAAGAAATCGGTACGACAGATCAGAGAGGAACAAAAGTTACGTTCTTGCCGGATGAAACAATTTTTACGGAAACAACAGAATACAGTTTTAACATTTTGAAGCAGAGACTTCGTGAAATGGCATTTTTGACTAAGGGAATCAAAATTATTTTGACAGATTTAAGAGAAGAAGAACCTTATTCAGAAACATATCATTATGAGGGCGGAATTAAAGAGTACGTTCAGTACTTAAACAAAAACAAAGAACCTTTGTATGAAGATATCATTTACTGCGAAGGACAAAAGGGCGATGTTGTGGTAGAAGTAGCATTCCAGCACAATTCAGCTTTCAATGAAGGATGTTATAGTTTTGTAAATAATATCACAACGCCGGAAGGTGGAACGCATCTGGCAGGATTTAAAAATGCACTTACAAAAACGTTTAATGACTATGCGAGAAGCCAGAAGATTTTAAAAGATGTAGATCCAAACTTAAGTGGAGAAGATATCCGCGAAGGTTTGACGGCAATTATCAGTATTAAGATTCCGGAGCCTCAGTTTGAGGGACAGACAAAACAAAAGTTAGGAAACTCTGAGGCAAGAGGAGCTGTTGATAATGTTGTGAGTGAACAGCTGACATATTTTTTAGAGCAGAACCCGACAATTGCCAGATTGATTTGTGATAAAGCATTACTTGCTCAGCGTGCCCGCGACGCGGCGCGCAAAGCGCGCGATTTAACACGCCGTAAAACGGCGTTAGAGGGAACCAGTCTTCCGGGTAAGTTAGCAGATTGTAGTGACAAAAATCCGGAAAACTGCGAAATTTACATCGTAGAGGGAGATTCCGCCGGCGGCAGCGCAAAAACGGCGCGTGACCGCGCAACACAAGCGATTCTTCCACTTCGTGGAAAAATCTTAAATGTAGAAAAGGCACGCCTTGATAAAATTTTGGTGAATGCAGAAATTAAAGCAATGATTACAGCATTTGGTACCGGAATTTCAGAAGATTTTGATATCAGCAAACTGCGTTATCATAAAATCATTATCATGACTGATGCCGATGTCGATGGTGCACATATTGCTACGCTGCTTTTAACATTTTTATACCGCTTTATGCCGGAGCTGATTCGTCAGGGTTATGTATATTTGGCACAACCGCCTTTGTATAAAATTGACAAAAATAAAAAGTCCTATTATGCATACAGCGATGAAGAGTTAAATGCAACACTTGAAGAAATCGGACGTGATGGAAACAACAGCATCCAGCGTTACAAAGGTCTTGGTGAGATGGATGCCGAGCAGTTGTGGGATACAACAATGGATCCGGAGAAACGTATTTTACTTCAGGTTACAATGGATGAGGAACAGTCTTCAGAAATTGATTTAACATTCAATGTATTAATGGGAGACAAAGTAGAACCACGTAGAGAATTTATTGAGAAAAATGCGAAGTATGTTAGAAATCTCGATATTTAGGAAGGAGTAATGAAATGGACGAAAATATTTTCGACAAAGACAGTTTTGATGCAATCAAACCGGTGGATTTGAAAGAAACAATGGAAACTTCCTATATCGATTATGCGATGTCGGTTATTGCTTCCCGTGCACTGCCGGATGTCAGAGACGGATTGAAACCGGTACAAAGACGTATTTTGTATGCAATGATTGAGTTGAATAACGGACCGGACAAGCCACATCGTAAGTGTGCCCGTATCGTCGGTGATGCCATGGGTAAATATCATCCACATGGTGACAGCTCAATTTACGGTGCTTTGGTTAATATGGCGCAGGAGTGGTCGACTCGCTATCCGCTCGTCGACGGCCACGGAAACTTTGGTTCCGTCGATGGTGACGGTGCTGCCGCCATGCGTTACACCGAGGCAAGATTAAGTAAAATTTCGATGGAAATGCTTTCCGATATCAACAAAGATACCGTTGATTTCATGCCGAACTTTGACGAGACCGAAAAAGAGCCGGTTGTATTACCATCCCGTTTTCCAAACTTATTAGTAAACGGAACTTCTGGTATTGCTGTAGGTATGGCGACAAACATCCCTCCTCACAATTTGACGGAGGTTATTAATGGTGTTGTAAAAATCATTGATAATCAGGTAGATGAAGGAAGAGAAACCGATTTAGATGAAATTATGGAAATCATCAAAGGACCGGATTTTCCAACAGGTGCCACAATTCTCGGACGTCGTGGAATCGAAGAAGCGTACCGTACCGGTCACGGAAAAATCCGCGTGCGTGCGGTTACCGACATTGAGCCTATGGCAAATGGCAAGAACCGGATTATCGTAACGGAACTTCCTTATATGGTAAACAAAGCAAGACTGATTGAGAAGATTGCAGAACTTCATAAAGATAAACGAATTGATGGAATTACAGAACTCCGCGACGAATCGAGCCGTGAGGGAATGCGTATTTGTATTGAGTTACGAAAAGATGTGAATGCAAATGTAATTTTGAATCAGCTTTATAAACATACACAAATGCAGGATACCTTTGGTGTCAATATGTTAGCACTTGTAAATAACGAGCCGGTTGTCATGAATCTTTTGCAGATGCTTCAGTATTATTTGAAACATCAGGAAGAAGTCGTAACAAGAAGAACAAAATATGATTTGAACAAGGCAGAAGAAAGAGCACATATTTTAAAAGGATTATTGATTGCTCTTGATAACATTGATGAAGTAATCAAAATTATCCGTGGTTCGGAAAGTGCTGCTTTAGCGAAAGAGCGTTTAATTGAGAGATTTGGACTGGATGATGTGCAGGCACAGGCAATTATTGATATGCGTCTTCGTGCACTGACCGGTTTGGAGCGCGAAAAATTAGAGAGTGAGTATGCCGAACTTCAGAAAAAAATTGCTGAATATAAGGCTATTCTTGCAGACAAAAATCTGTTACTTGGAGTAATCAAAAAAGAGATTCTTTTGATTCGTGATAAGTACGGTGATGAGAGAAGAACTTCGATTGGATTCGATGAATTCGATATTTCCATGGAAGATTTAATTCCGGTTGAAAATACGGTAATTGCCATGTCACACCTTGGTTATATCAAGAGAATGACAATTGATAATTTCAAAAACCAGCACCGTGGCGGCAAAGGTATCAAGGGAATGCAGACCATAGAAGAAGATTATATTGAAAATCTGTTTATGGCGACAACACATCATTATCTGATGTTCTTTACCAATTTAGGTAAAGTGTACCGTATGAAAGCCTATGAAATTCCGGAGGCGAGCCGGACATCGAGAGGTACTGCAATTATTAATCTTTTGCAGTTACTTCCGGATGAAAAAATTTCGGCTGTAATTTCCATCAAAGAATTTGAAGAGGATAAATATCTCTTCATGGCAACAAAAGATGGTACAGTCAAAAAAACACCGATTTTAGAGTATGCAAATATCCGTAAAACCGGTTTGCAGGCAATTACTCTGCGCGATGGAAATGAATTGATTGAAGTAAAAGTAACGGATAACAACCGTGACATTTTCCTTGTAACAAAGAGAGGACAATGTATCCGTTTCAATGAAAAAGATGTGCGTACAACAGGCCGTACATCAATCGGTGTGCGAGGCATGAAGATTGATGAGGGCGACGAAGTAGTTGCTATGCAGATGGATATACAGGGACCAAACCTTTTAATGGTTTCTGAGTTTGGTATGGGTAAACGTACAAGCATTGACGAATTTGCTCCGCAGTTTAGAGGCGGTAAAGGTGTAAAATGTTATAAAATCACAGAAAAAACCGGAAATGTAATTGGCTGTAAAGCAGTTGAACCGGGAACGGAAATTATGTTAATTACAACGGAAGGAATTATTATCCGAATTGGCGTGGATGATATTTCACAGCTTGGACGAGTTACTTCCGGCGTTAAACTGATGAATTTAGATAGTTCCAAAGATATCCGTATCGCCAGCATTGCCAGAGTGCATGAGGAAGAGACGGATGAGGACGAAACAGAAGAAGAGTCATCAGAGAGTGAGGAATAAAAATGAGGACGATTCATACAGATGAAATAACAAAGTGCATAAAAGAAATGTGCATGCAGGTAAATGTAGATTTATCACCGGATGTAAAAGATGCTTTGTTAGCCGGAAAAGAGAAAGAGGAATCGACAATCGGAAAACAGATTTTGGAGCAGTTGGAGAAAAACTTGGAAATTGCGAAAGAAAGCCAGATTCCGATTTGTCAGGATACCGGTATGACCGTTGTATTTTTACGCATCGGACAGGAAGTTCATATTGATGGAGATTTTCTGGAAGATGCAGTGAATGAAGGAATCCGCCAGGGCTATGCAGAGGGGTATCTGCGTAAATCGGTCGTATCCGACCCAATCCTCAGGGAAAATACAAAGGATAATACACCGGGTATTATTCATTATGAAATTGTTCCGGGAGACAGATTGGAAATTACAGTTGCTCCAAAAGGATTTGGCAGCGAGAATATGAGTCGTGTCTTTATGTTAAAACCGGCAGATGGAATCGAAGGTGTCAAACAGGTAGTTATCCAGGCAGTAAAAGACGCCGGTCCAAATGCCTGTCCTCCTATGGTAATTGGTGTAGGAATTGGCGGCACTTTTGAAAAATGCGCTCTTTTGGCAAAGAAAGCTCTGACACGTGAATTAGGAAGCCATTCAGAAATTCCATATGTGAAAGATTTTGAAATTGAGGTTTTAGAAGCCATCAATAATCTTGGAATTGGTCCGGGTGGATTAGGAGGCCGTGTTACAGCTATCGGATTAAATGTTGAAACCTATCCGACACATATTGCCGGACTTCCGGTTGCCGTAAACATTTGCTGTCATGTAAATCGCCACATTACAAGAGTGTTATAAAAAGGAGAAGGTTTTCATGGATAAATATATAGAGACACCACTGACAAAGGAGAAGGTAAAAGAACTTCATGCAGGAGATTATGTGTATATAACGGGAACAGTATATACAGCGCGTGATGCTGCCCATAAACGGATGGTGGAACAAAAAGAGCAGGGAATGGAACTTCCTTTTATAATGAAAGACCAGATTGTCTATTATTTAGGACCTACTCCAAATAGAGAAGGCCAGGTGATTGGTTCTGCCGGTCCGACAACCAGCAGCCGCATGGATAAATATGCGCCGACTCTTCTTGACGAAGGATTAACCGGGATGATTGGAAAAGGAAAAAGAAGTGAAGCGGTTATTGATTCCATGAAAAAAAATACAGCTGTATATTTTGCAGCTGTAGGAGGTGCCGGAGCACTTCTGTCAAAGTGCATCAAAAAAAGCGAAGTAATTGCCTATGATGATTTAGGAACAGAGGCAATCCGCAAATTGTATGTAGAAAATTTACCGGTTATCACTGTAATTGACTGCGACGGAAATAACCTATATGAAACAGCACCTGAAAAATATAAAAGAAGTCATTGACAAATATTATATTTTTTGATAAAATATTGCTTGCACTGAAAAAGTGCGGCGAATTGAATATTGCATTGATATTCAGCTGGAGAAGTACTCAAGTGGCTGAAGAGGCGCCCCTGCTAAGGGTGTAGGTCGTTCGCGCGGCGCGAGGGTTCAAATCCCTCCTTCTCCGTTCAGACAATCCTGTTATTTACAGGGTTGTCTTTGTGTCTGAGAGAACATTTAAGAATTGGTTTTCTTGTGTCTCATTAGACAAAAAATATCAAGATATTGTGCTAAAAAAACATTTTGTAATTTTTTAAAAAAAATTGAAAAAAAGTGTTGACAAGTACAAACATATTTGATAAGATAGTATTCGCTGACGCAGTAAAGCGCACAGCAAACGGAATCAAAACAGATTCCAAGAACCTTGATAATTGAACAGTGAAACAACCTTGAAAAATTATAAAA
>ERZ791930.566-NODE-566-length-26562-cov-6.308447_pt1 | contig 26562 bp, 20 predicted proteins | sample MGYA00510128_ERZ791930 | MGnify/ENA primary metagenome ERZ791930 (study PRJEB30046, sample SAMN00792057) | human gut metagenome | study: EMG produced TPA metagenomics assembly of the A metagenome-wide association study of gut microbiota in type 2... | reverse complement strand
TCTCCGCCGTGGGGCGCATGGCCCCCCGCCGGGTGGTGTATGTCAGCTGCAACCCCGCCACCGCCGCCCGCGACGCCGCATGGCTGGAGCAGAATGGGTATCATACAGAAAAGGTACAGCCGGTGGATCTGTTCCCAAGGACGAAACATTGCGAATGTGTCATTGCACTTTCCAAGGGTGAGATCGACTCCAAAAAAGTCCGTGTAGAGTTCTCTTTGGAGGGCATGGACACTTCAGGATTGCAAAAGGGTGCGACCTATCCTGAAATCAAAGCCCGTGTGTTGGAACAGACTGGGCTGAAGGTTTCTTCCCTGTATATCTCGCAGGTCAAGCAGAAATGCGGTCTGGAGGTACGGGAGAACCACCACAAGGCGAAGTCCGAAAATACAAAGCAGCCTCAGTGTCCGAAGGAGAAAGCGGATGCGATCGTAGAGGCATTGCGGCATTTTCAGATGATATGATTTACAGTATGTCCGTCTGGTTTTCAGGCGGGCATTTTCTTTTGCCGGAATATGGTGTTTATACTTTTATCGTGGTACAATAGATGCAAGAATCATTTTTCAGGAAAAGCACCCTTCCATCCAATTTATAGGACACCCATCGTTGTAAAATCAGGATGTCCACCTATTACAAAAAATAAGGAGCAACGTATGCCAAACGATAAGATCACCGCCGTAGGTGCCAATATTGCTGAAAAAGCCGCCATGATCTGGAACGTGGCCGATATGCTGCGGGGGCCGTTCAAGCCCCACGAATACGGTCTGGTCATTCTGCCCATGACCGTGGTAAAGCGGTTCCATGACTGCCTTCTGCCCACCCATCAGGCAGTTCTGGACACCTACGAAAAGGTGAAAAAGCTGCAGGTCATCGACGGCTTTTTGCAGAAGGCCTCCGGCTACCAGTTCTATAACACCAGCCGTTTCACCTTCGAGACTTTGCTGGCAGACCCGGACAACATCGAATCCAACTTCCGGGATTACCTGTCCGGCTTCTCCGCCAACGCACAGGACGTGCTGGCAAAGTTCGACTTTGACAACATCATCAAGCGGATGGTGGAGAGCAACACCCTCTACCTCGTTATCAAGGAGTTCGGCTCTGAGAAGGGCTATCTTGGCCCGGACAAGATCAGCGCCGTGGACTGCGGCTACATCTTCGAGGATCTGGTGCGGCGGTTCTCTGAGAGCTTTGGCGAGGAGGCAGGAGCCCACTTTACCAGCCGGGATATCATCTATCTGATGACCGACCTGCTGCTGTCGGAAGCCGACCTTGACGCCAGCAGCATGACCGTTTACGATATGGCCATGGGCACCAGCCAGATGCTGAGCTGCATGGAAGAACGCATCCACGAGCTGAACAGCGACATTGAGGTGACCTGCTTCGGGCAGGAGTTCAACCCTTCCACCTTTGCCATCGCCAAGGCGGATATGATGATCCGGGGTGGCGACCCCAACAATATGCGGTTCGGGGATACCCTGTCGGAGGATCAGTTCCCCGGGTTCACCTTCCAGTACATCATCTCCAACCCTCCCTTCGGCATCGACTGGAAGCGGGAGCAGAAGGCAGTGGAAGCCGAGGCCGCCCGGGGCGAGATGGGGCGTTTCGCCCCCGGTCTGCCCAAGATCAGCGATGGTCAGCAGCTTTTTGTGCTGAACGGCCTTGCCAAGCTGGCAAACAAGGGCAAAATGGCGATCATCCAGAACGGCTCTCCCCTGTTCAGCGGCGACGCCGGCAGCGGGCCCAGCAACATCCGGCAGTATATTCTGGAAAACGACTGGCTGGACTGCATTATCCAGCTTTCCACCGATATGTTCATGAACACCGGCATCTCCACCTACATCTGGGTGCTCAGCAAAGATAAGCCTGCCCACCGTGCAGGCAAGGTGCAGCTTATTGACGCCAGCCACTGCTTTGAGCCCCGCCGCAAGAGCATCGGCACCAAGCGCAACGACATCACCGACACCTGCCGGGAGCTGATCGTCACCGCCTACGGCGAGTTTGCCAACGGTAAGGTGTACGGCGACAAAAACGGCATCTATTGCGAGAGCAAGGTGTTCGAGAGCGTGGAGTTCGGCTACAACAAGATCGTGGTGGAGCGTCCCCAGCGGGACGAGGCAGGCAACATCCTTCTGAAGCGTGGCAAGCCTGTGCCGGACACCAGCCTGCGAGACACCGAAAACGTACCGCTGGTGCAGGATATCGATGCCTACTTTGCCCGGGAAGTTCTGCCCTACGCCCCCGATGCATGGATCGACCACAGCAAGACCAAGGTGGGCTATGAGATCCCCATGACCCGCTATTTCTACGAGTATCAGGCACCGGAAGCCGTGGAGGATATCGTGGCGCGCATCACCGCACTGGAACAGGATATCTCCGCCGGGCTGGCAGAGCTGTTTCATAAGGAGGGCTGACCATGGCACGGAAAATGAAAGACAGCGGCATTGAATGGATTGGAGAGATCCCGGAGGGGTGGGAGGTTGTAAAGGCTAAGTATCTTTTTGCTCAACGGAACGAAAAAGGAAACTCTGCTCTTGTTCTTCTCTCTCCTACTCAAAAATACGGTGTTATTCCACAAAGTCAGTTAGAGGGCGTTGTTCAAGTCAAAGAAAACACGGATTTACGAGCTTTCAAAACAATCCATATTGGAGATTTCGTAATCAGTCTGCGTAGTTTTCAAGGCGGCTTTGAGTTTTCAAATTATGAGGGTGTATGTTCCCCTGCATATCAGGTATTTCATGCCACCAAAGACCTTTCCAATGACTTTTTTCGGTATCTCTTCAAATCAGATGGTTTTATCAGTAAAATAAACAGTCTTACAGTCGGCATTCGTGAGGGCAAGAATATCCAGTACTGGGATTTTTCAAATATGTTACTTGCCGTTCCTTCTAAAGAGGTTCAGATTCGGTCTGCTCAATATTTGAATACACAATGTACTGAAATTGACACTATGCTTTCCAAAACACGTTCCAGCATTGAGGAATACAAAAAACTCAAGCAGGCGGTTATTACGCAGGCTGTTACCAAAGGCGTGCGTGGTGAGCGAGAGATGAAGGATAGCGGCGTTGAGTGGATTGGGAAAATCCCGAAAGAATTCAATTCCGTTCAGCTAAAATTTTTCTGCAAGCTAATTACAGATGGCACTCATTTTTCTCCTAATACTGTTGAAATCGGGTTGCCTTATATCACAGCTGGAGATGTTCACGGCATTGGTCTTGACTATAATTCTGCCAAACGTATTTCTGAAGAGGATTTTCAATTATTGGTCGCACAGGGTTGCCAGCCTTTAAAAGGCGATGTGCTACTCGTCAAGGATGGTGCAACAACTGGTCGTGTTGGGTTTGTTAATAGTGACACTCCCTGTGTTATTCTATCTTCTGTCGCAATGCTTCGTCCTGCTGACAATACCGATGGGCACTATCTTATGTATTTACTGGAATCTGATTTTTTGCAAAAGCAAATCCTTGTTTCAATGGCAGGTTCCGCTATGCCACGTACAACACTAACAAAACTTACAAAATATATTGGTTTGTTTCCTCCCCCCTATGAGCAAAAAGAAATTGCCGACTATCTTGACATCAAGTGTGCCGAGATTGACAGACTGATTGCAAAGAAGGAGCAGCTGGTGAAGGAACTGGAAAGCTATAAGAAAAGTTTGATTTATGAGGTTGTAACGGGGAAAAGGGAGGTATAAAATATGAGTGTGGCTCACTATACTGCAAATTCGTTAGCAGAATTTGTTGAGCAAGTTTGCAAAATAAAAAACTCTTTACGTCAGAATGGAGCCGAATTCCATGAGGTTTCACTTTTTCGTGGACAAGCAGACGAATCGTACGAATTACTTCCTTCCCTTGCCAGACCTATTATTCCCGAAAGTTCTGAAAGTCTTATTCATGAAGAGAGAAACCTTATTGAAATGGCAAAATTTAGACTACCAAGTATTTTTCAAGAAAGTATGCGCCCATTAGAGCGACTAGCACTTCTACAGCACTATGGCGTTCCAACTCGACTACTTGATATTACTGAAAATGCCTTTGTCGCATTATACTTTGCTTGTTGTTCATCAAAATCCACAAATGGCGAAGTTATAGTTTTTAAAAACAATGAAGTTGATATCACAAATTATCCTATAGTAGACGCCATTTGTGATAGTTATCGTTTTGCTATCGGTGGAACATCTTTTAGTGACTTCTTTGAAAATATAAATATTCAGCCGTATTTTCTTGAACAAAAATTGTCAAACAAAATATGCTTTCATACTGCTGCTGAAAAATCAGCGTGGATCTATCAATGCTGTAAAAAGCACTTTTTTGTCTACGCCCCTATTCATAGCAAACGGCAGCAAGCTCAAAGTGGGCGGTATCTTTTATTTTCCAACGACTACAACTTTTTATCGGAAAGCCAATGCTTTTTCACATCGTACATTATGCCTTTGCCTAAAAGTGATGACAGTTTAATAGCAGCTCGAATCCAGATTCCATCTATATTAAAAGAACAATTTTTAAAAGATCTATCTATATTTGGTATAAGTAAGGATGTTCTTTTCTGCGATGATATTGGCACCATTTGCAGTAGTATTACAAGCACTTATCAACAAAAAGTACGTTATATGTTCACCCCCTTACCGGAGAAAATTTGAATCGAATCTATTTATTAAAGACAAAAAGGAGGGCAAATAATATGAGTTCATTCTATAATATGTGGAACTATGATTACATCCAACAACAAGCACAGACTCATCAGTTTAATCAGATTAAAAAAGTGCAAGACGCCGCAAGATCCTTAAAAGATTTTTTAGACAATTACGATCAAATCGAGCCAGCTTATCAAAATGTCGCCAGTGCAGAATTTTGTGCAATTCTTGCCGAGTATCTTAGAAAACACAACGGATAAAATCGGAGGAGTATGCTATGATTACCACCGAAAAGCAGTTTGAATCGGACATTGCGGCGGCGCTGCTCTCCCCTGCCGGGGGCTACACCCGCAACGGGGATTGCTACGACCCCAAGCTGGGGCTGTTTGTGGATACCCTGATCCGCTTTGTGCAAAAGACCCAGCCCAATGAGTGGGCGTTTTTTGAAAAGCAGAACCCGGTAAACCCGGTGCGGAAGTTCTGCACGGCCTTTAACAATGCCTGCGATGCGGACGGGCTGCTTTCGGTGCTGCGGCATGGCTTCAAGCACCGGGGACGGCGGTTCCGGGTGTGCTATTTTCAGCCGGAGTCCGCGCTGAACCAGAAGGACGCCCAGCGCTACGCCCAAAACGAGATCACCTGCAACCGGCAGTGGTTCTACTCCGACACCACCCACAACTCGGTGGACATGGTGCTGGCGGTAAACGGCATCCCGGTGTTCGCCTTTGAGCTGAAGAACCAGTTCACCGGGCAGACCGTGGAGAACGCCAAGCAGCAGTGGATGCACGACCGGGACCCCCGGGAGGTGTGTTTCCAGTTCAACAAGCGCATTCTGGGCTATTTTTGCGTAGACCTGACCGAGGTGTGGATGGCAACCCGGCTGGCAGGCAAGGACACACGCTTTCTGCCCTTCAATCAGGGCTCTAACGGTGCCGGGCGGGACGGCGGCGCAGGCAACCCGCCCAACCCCAACGGCTACCTTACCGCCTACCTCTGGGAAGAAGTGTTCCAGAAGGACAGCATGATGGACATTCTGCAAAAGTTCATGAGCCTGCAGGAGGGTAAGACCCTCATCTTTCCCCGGTATCACCAACTGGACGTGGTGCGCAAGCTGGTGGCAGACGTGCGGCAGAAGGGTGCCGGGCAGCACTATCTCATCCAGCACAGCGCCGGTTCGGGCAAGTCCAACTCCATTGCATGGACGGCGTACCGGCTGGCTTCCCTGTTCAACACCGAGAACAAGCCGGTGTTTGCCAGTGTCATCGTGGTGACTGACCGCACCGTGCTGGACGCACAGCTGCAGGAGACCATCTCCGGCTTCGACCATACGCTGGGTGCGGTGGAGGCCATCGGCGAGGACAAGAACTCCGGCGACCTGCGGGATGCCATCAACAATGGCGCACGCATTATCATCACCACCCTGCAGAAGTTCCCGGTCATCTATACTGAGGTGAACAAGACCGCCGGGAAGAACTATGCCGTCATCATCGACGAGGCGCACTCCTCCCAGACCGGCACCTCTGCCTTAAAGCTGAAAGCAGCCCTTGCCGACACCGAGGACGCACTGCGGGAATATGCCGAGCTGGAGGGCAAAGCGGAGGACGAAATCGACCCGGAGGATGCGCTGGTGAAGGAGCTGACCTCCCACGGGCGGCACAAGAACTTGTCCTTCTTTGCCTTTACCGCCACCCCAAAAGCCGCCACGCTGGAACTGTTCGGCACCGAATACCCGGACGGCAGTCACCACCCTTTCCACATTTACAGTATGCGCCAAGCCATTGAGGAAGGGTTCATTCTGGATGTGCTGCAAAACTACATGACCTATTCCACCTGCTTCAAGATTGCCAAGACAATCCCGGACAACCCCGACCTGCCCGCCAGCCGGGCGGCGAAGCTCATCCGCAAGTACGAGGAGCTGCACCCCTACAACATCAGCCAGAAGGCAAAGATCATTGTGGAGACCTTCCGGGAGACCACCAGCCACAAGATTGGCGGACGGGGCAAGATGATGGTGGTCACCTCCTCCCGGCTGGCGGCGGTGCGATACTTCCACGAGGTCAAGCGCTATATTGCGGAGCAGGGCTATGACGATGTGCAGATCTTAGCGGCATTTTCCGGTGCCGTACCGGACGGCGGCGTGGAGTACACAGAACAGTCTCTGAACGTCCGCGCCGACGGCAGCCACATTGCGGAGAGCCAGACCAAAAAGGAGTTTCACAACAATTTCAACGTGCTCATCGTGGCTGAAAAATACCAGACCGGCTTTGACGAACCGCTGCTCCACACCATGATCGTGGACAAAAAACTGAAGGGCGTCAAGGCGGTGCAGACCCTCTCCCGCCTGAACCGTACCTGCCCCGGCAAAACCGACACCTTTGTGCTGGATTTTGTGAACAAGGCAGAGGACATCCGGGAGGCCTTCCAGCCCTTTTATCAGGAAACCTTTCTGGAGCAGGAGGTCAACACCGACCTCATTTACAAGACCCAGAAGGAGCTGCGGAGATTTGCCGTCTATTCCGATGCAGATGTGGAAGCCTTTGCCAAGGAATATTTCCGCAGCACCAAGCAGGATAAAAACGCCGTGGGCCGCATGAGCAGCGTTTTAAAGCCCGTGGCAGACCGCTACAACCAGAAAACGCAGGCCGAGCGGTACCAGTTCCGCCGTCTGCTGCGCAGCCTTGTCAAGTGGTACGGCTACGTTTCACAGGTGGCACGGATGTTCGATGAAGAGCTGCACAAGGAGAATGTATTCTGTGCTTACCTGCTCAAGCTGCTGCCGCCGGACGAGGTCTCTCCGCTGGACTTGGAGGGCAAATTGCAGCTGGAGTATTACAAGCTGCAAAAGACCTTTGCCGGTGCCATCGAGCTGGAACACGCCAAGGGCATCTACGAGCCGGTCACCCAGAAAGGTGCTCTTGGTCACGACCCCAAGGAGCCGCTGGACGAGATCATTCTGAAGATCAACGAGAAGTTCAAGGGTGAGTTCACCAATGCCGACCGGGTGCTGCTTACTGCCCTGCACGATCGTCTGCTGGCTGACCCGAAACTGGCAAAGCTGGCGCGGAGCTCCGACCCGCAGATCTTCACCGAGAGCATCTTCCCCAAGGCCTTTGACACTGCCGCACAGGACAGCTATCTTGAAGCGCAGGACACCTTCTCTTCCCTGTTTGAGGACACCAGCAAGTATAAGGCTATTATGTCGGCATTGGCAGAGTGGTTGTATGGGGAATTCTGCAAGAAGTAAAACAGTTTTCCCTTTTTATTTGCTTAAAACAGCCTGCATCCACCGGATGTAATTCAAGGGTTTGGGGCACTCCACCAACAAGTATTTTGCAACGCAAATGGTGTTTGTATAGACAGACACACTGCTTGTAGATGCAGACGAAGCATATACGTCTGCCCTGCTTGCGGGCGCTATGAAGCCTCTCAATGCGCCTTCCAAATTTGAAAATTATTTTGCAATCAGGACCGTCCGTTTTCAGGTTCAACTTGAAGCGGGCGGTTATTTTTCTGCACAAAAATTTTCGAGTTTGCAACCGCAGCAAACAGGGCGAGTTGGTACCGCCTCGCAATTTTTGAATCAGATTTTTCAAATCCAACTTCAAAACACTTGTTGGGCTTCGCCCAAACCCGATGTTCAGCACAAGAATGCGCTAGTTTCGCACCTTAACGACCGCTGAATAAGCAAATTTCTTGGAGAAAAATTTGTTTTATGAAAATCGTCGTTGATAAATTTAATATCGTACAAAACCGGAACTATTGCTTCCGGTTTTGAAGGTAAAAAGCGGAACTAATAGGTCCTAAAAAATCGAGTGACTTTATGGTATGCTCTATCCAGAACATTTTCCAAGAAGCGGAAGCATCCCTTCCGTTTTTTCCTTGGGATTCTACTAAAATCCACTGAAAACCGGAAGGAATGCTTCCTAAAAATTTCTGCTTCATTGTGATATGCTTTCTACAAGTCCTCATTGAACCTTGAAAATCACATGACCGTCTGCATGGGATACCCGGCGAAGACCCCGCAAGGGAGAGCCGGAAAACGCCGCTGGAAAGGGACAGGAACGCCATGCAGAGAGAACGGCGTAAGAATAATGATATTCTATTTCATTTCAGAAAGGATGGTTTGCCTATGACAAAACTGAGCCAACTTAAAATTGACCCGGAGTTCCAGAAACAAATCAACCCTCCGTCGTTTGAGGAAACCCACCAACTGGAAATGAACATCCTCAAGGAGGAACGTGTACTGAATCCGATCATCACGTGGAACGGCTACATTGTTGACGGACACACGCGCTATCAAGTCCTTCGGAAATATCCGTTCATTCCATTTGAAGTCATCGAAAAAGAATTTTCCTGCCGCTATGAAGCACTCGCATGGATCTGTAAAAATCAGCTTGGGCGGCGAAACCTGACCCCAGAACAGAAAAAGTTCCTGATCGGAAAGCAGGCAGAAGCAGAAAAGCAAATCAAATCGTTTCACGGCAATCAGTATACTTTGGCATCTGAAAGTGGTCTGGTTCAAAATGAACCAGACCGCACAAAGCACGGTTCACGGTCGAAGGTTGCTGCGGAACATGGAACATCCGAAAGCTATGTTTACCGTGCAGAGCAATTTGCAAAAGGTGTGGAAGCAGCGGAGGAAGCAGTACCCGGAGCGCAGGAAGAAATCCTGCGTGGAAAGATCCGGGCAACCGACCGTGAAATTTCCTCGATTGCAAAGGTTCCAAAGGAAAAGCGTCCCGAAGTTGTGGCAGAGTTGCGTAAGCCTAAAGCCAAACGGGATTCCAGTATCACGGATTCGTATTCTTCACCTTCAAAGGGCAATGAGTTTATAACGACCTTCAAGCAAGACATTCAGGGGCATAAGAAAGGACTCAACAAGGAAGAAAAACAGAATCTCAAGGATGCCGTCAAGAGCATCTATTCACCTCGCCGTTTGGCAGATGGCGAAGCCATGATGTGTGAGATTCAGGGTGCGCAGGAGGATTTTGTCCGGCGGTGGGAAATGTGTTTTCGTGAATACCCCGATATTCTTACCGAACCGAAGAACAATGAGAAACTGCTGATTTTTATCGACCGCGCCAGCCGGTATCTTCAGATGGTAAAAGATCGTCTGAACAATTAAGTTTGAAGAGAAGTTTGATAAAATCGCTGGTACACGCCATCCAGCTACAAGGAAATGGAGCTGCCTATTGAAAAAATATCCCGCTAGCGAAAAAGACCTCTTTCCCGTTTCCGCCTGCACGTCCAACTTTGATGAATGGAGTGCCTTGGCGAGCTTTCTGTCCGATATGATCGAAAAATATGCAGAAATTTTAATCCCAGAAATCGAAGCCGTGCAAATCACTGTTGATGAGCTCATTGCAGCATGATATAATGTTCTTGTAATCGCTGTCCAAACACATGGTGAGAGTTTCTCACCATGTTCCATATTTTGAACGAGGTACGAAAATGAATCGCCCTGATGAAAGCCCCAAAAATTCCATCCTCATTTACACCACAGAAGATGGCCTGACCAAAATTGATACTACCTTTGACGGTGACACCGTCTGGCTTTCCATTGACCAGATGGCTGAGCTGTTCCAGCGTGACCGCAGCGTTATTGGAAAACACGTCCGAAATATTTTCAAAGAAGGCGAACTCCAAAGGGAATCAGTGTGGGCAAAATTTGCCTACACTGCCACTGATGGAAAGACATACGACGTGGATTATTATAATCTTGACGTCATCATTTCCGTCGGCTACCGTGTGAAATCCAAGCGTGGCACACAGTTCCGTATCTGGGCAACTGGCATCCTGAAGGAATATATGCGCAAAGGCTTTGCTCTGGACGACGAACGCCTGAAAAATCTGGGCGGCGGTGGATATTTCAAAGAGCTGTTGGAACGCATCCGTGACATCCGTGCTTCCGAAAAAGTGTTTTATCGTCAGGTTCTGGAAATCTATGCAACCAGCATCGACTATGACCCGAAAGCCGACATTTCTGTCCAGTTCTTCAAAAAAGTTCAGAATAAAATTCATTATGCCATCCACGGTCAGACTGCCGCTGAGGTCATTTACAACCGTGCAGATGCCGAAAAAGAATTCATGGGACTGACTACTTTTGCAGGAAATCAGCCCACCCTGCAGGAAGCTAAAATCGCCAAGAACTATCTGAACGAGAAGGAACTTCGTGCCATGGGACAGCTTGTTTCCGGCTATCTGGACTTTGCAGAACGTCAGGCAGAACGGGAACAGCCCATGACCATGCAGGATTGGGCAAACCACCTTGACCGTATTTTAACCATGAGCGGTGAGCAGTTGCTTGTCGGAAACGGCACTGTGACGCACAAGCAGGCCGTGGACAAAGCCACCACCGAATATCGGAAGTATAGGGCAAGAACGCTCAGCGACGTGGAACAAGACTATCTGGATTCCATCCAGTTCTTAGAGCAAAAAATCGACAAGAAATAACGGTAGCCGTGAGGATTTCTTATGTCACAGGGAAAGACAAAAGTTTATATTTACACTCGTGTATCTACCACGATGCAAATCGACGGCTATTCGCTGGATGCCCAGAAAGCCCGGATGAAAGCATACGCTGACTTCAATGATTACCAGATCGTTGGCGAGTATGAGGATGCCGGTAAATCGGGTAAATCCATCGAGGGGCGTGCATCCTTTTGCCGAATGATGGAAGATATCAAATCAGGAAAAGATGGCGTTTCCTACGTTCTGGTATTCAAACTGTCCCGGTTCGGCCGCAATGCCGCCGACGTGTTGTCTACCTTGCAGGTCATGCAGGATTTCGGGGTCAACCTCATCTGCGTGGAAGATGGCATTGATTCCTCCAAGGATGCAGGCAAGCTGATGATTTCCGTTCTTTCTGCGGTGGCTGAAATCGAGCGAGAAAATATCCGTGTCCAAACGATGGAGGGTCGCATTCAAAAAGCGCGGGAAGGCCGCTGGAACGGCGGATTTGCGCCCTATGGTTATCGTCTGGTCGATGGTGAGTTGCAAATCAACGAGGATGAAGCCCCTGCCATCCAAACGATTTTCGAGCAGTATGTCAACACCGATACCGGCGCAAATGGGCTTTCTAAATACCTGGAGACCCACGGTTTTCAGAAACTTGCCCGTCAAAACGGCACCTCTCCCCTTTTCAGCGCAACATTGATTCGTGCCATCCTGAAGAACCCCGTCTACTGCGGAAAAATCGCCTTTGGTCGCCGCAAACTCGAAAAGATTCACGGCACCCGGAACGAATATCATCAGGTTCCACAGGAGAATTATTTGCTGGTGGACGGCCTGCACGAGGGCATCGTATCGGAAGAATTGTGGAACGCCGCACAGGTCAAGCTGTTGGCACAGTCCAAACGGTATGAACCGGTCACCCGCAACAAGACCGAGCAGGCACACCTGTTGTCTGCGCTTGTCAAATGCCCTGTCTGCGGAGCCGGAATGTACAGCAACAAATGCACCAAGCACAAAAAGGATGGCACTGCTTATAAATCCTTTTCCTATTATAGCTGCAAGCACCGCAAGATGCAGCGCGGACAGAAATGCGATTTTACCAAGCAGATTCAGGAAGAAGTTCTGGACAATGCCGTCGTGGAAGTCATCATCAAGCTGGTCAGCAACCCGAAGTTTGCTGCGCTGATGCAGTCGAAAATCAACAGCAAAGTAGACACCACTGCCATTGAACAGGAAATCGCAGCCGCCGAAAAGCAACTGCGCCAGTATTACTCCGTCAAATCCAAACTCATGGATGAAATCGACACCCTTGACCCGGATGACCGGCACTACATCATGCGCAAATCCGACCTTGACGAACGGCTTTACAAGATGTACGATAAAATCGAGGATGCCGAGAATCAGCTTGTGACGGCTCGTGCCAAGAAACAGGCCATCGAAGCAGACAAAATCACCGGCGACAATATTTACAAGATTCTGCTCTGCTTTGAGAAGCTCTACAATGTTATGAATCCTGTCGAACGCAAAAAACTGATGGAGCACCTGATTTCCGAAGTCCATATCTACCCAGAGCGTCAGCCCAACGGTCAGTGGCTCAAATCCATCAAATTCAGACTGCCAATCGTTGAAAACAATATTGATTTGTGTTTGGACAACGAAAGGCATACTGAATGTGTAATTGCACTTTCCAAGGACATCGGTACTGCCAGCCTATAAACACCTCCGGATATCATTAAAGAACGCCTGCCATTCATTATCCGTCACCCGCCCGTCTGGTTTTCAGGCGGGCATCTGGCGTTGAGAAAATGGAGCTCTTTGTGCAGCCGAACGGAAGCTTGTTCAAGCTCTCAGAGGGTGAGTGCAACTTTATTCTGGATCTGATCCGGGATGAAAATCCGGTGCTTATGCGGCAGACAGCTAGTGACAGCTACACAAAAGCCGATTTTCTGCAGGACATTTTCCTGAGTGAACAGCGCTATGATGTACTTTTTGCTGCGGCATAAGAAAAATATTTTTTGCAGGGCGCACCCAGCGTCGAAATGACCTACGCTGCCAAACTGCTGGCGTACTCCATGGTGGGCCAGCAGTTTTTCGGGAAGCATCCCCTTTTTGATTCACCAGACCGTCTGTTTTCAAGTTTACCTTGAAGCGGACGGTTATTTTTTCGAAAATTTTCGCTGTATCTCCCTGTATTCAGCACCCGCCCTTGCAACTTTTTACCAAGTATGATATTATTTTACAAAATCTCTCATTCTTCTCAGAAGCTTAAACAACGGTAAAAAGACATGGAAGTTTTGCTTACAGGAAACACAATGTTTCTGACAAAGGAATGGATCGAGGAAGCCTTTCCCGATGATCACGTTCTGACGACACATCGCAAAGACGATATGCTTTCGGACACTCGCATAAAATCAGTTATTCTGGATGGCAGGCAGCTGTTGGAGCAGCTTCAAACCACCTACGATTTTGACCGGATCGTCTACTTTTCAGAATATCTGTTGCCTCACAACAACCTGGAAGGCGAGCTGGATCGGCTTCGCCGCGTTTTGCAGGAGTTCCGGGAGAAGGAAGTGGAGCTGATCTACTTTTCCGGCCCGGAGAGCGTCCTGACACCGCCCACAAGTCAATCCATCCTAGCGCGAACTGCAGAAGAGCTTTGTCTGCACTATGCAAAAACAAGCAAGATCCAGGTCAAGGTTTTCCGGCTTCCCTACATCTACAGCATTTCGGCTGCTGGGCCGAAATGCTTTGAGCGGCTTTTCCAGCAGATCCCCACCGAAAATGTTTCGTTTGACGAGCAAGCCGAGCAGCCTGTTTACGCACTCTGTTTTGACGAACTGGCCAGCCTTGTAAATCGCGTGTTTGATACATGGACCCCTCAGCCGGAGCTTTTCACGCTTCCGGAGGTATTTCACGTCGACCACCGGATGCTGGGCACCGCGCTGCAAAAACTATGCCCGACACTGGAAGTGACCTATGGTACCGATACGCTCCAGACGTATCCTGCAGACGATAAGGTGGTACGCAACCGGTATGGGTGGTTTCAGCGCTATTGTCTGCTGGACGATCTGCCGCAGATCTATCAGGTATGGCAGAAAGGCCAAACGCCGAAAAAGCCGCTGCTCCACCGGATAGTCGATACTCTGCGTCATCAGATCCGGCTGCTGAAGCTCCTCGAGATCTTGTTGGCATCGGGGATCGCGGAACTTCTGGTACAGCTTACCCACACAGACGCGCAATTCCAGATGGTTGATTTCCGGTTGGCTTTCGTAATGCTTATCGGCACTGTATACGGCCTGAACGCCGGTGTGTTTGCTGCTTTTCTCGCGTCTCTTTCTTTGATTTTTGGATATTTTCGGCAGGAAATGACGCCTGTACTGCTGTTTTACGAGCCGTCCCACTGGCTGCCGTTCCTTATTTATTTCATAACAGGTGCTTCCTGCGGGTATGTGCAGCTGCGCAATACGGAAACCTCGCGCTTTGTACAGAATGAAAACGATCTGCTGCGGCGGCGGCTTCAATTTACGCAGGAGCTCTATGAGGACACCTTGGAGGACAAGCAGCTTTTCCGGCGTCAGATCCTTGGCCGCAGAGACAGTTTTGGAAAGATCTATACCGTAACGCAGCAGCTGAATACCCTGCAGCCGCAGGAGATTTACCGCAAGACCATACAGGTCATGGAAGATATTTTGGAAAACCACAGCCTCACGATCTATCGCATGGAAAAGGGTCATATCTTTGCGCGGCTGACAGCAGCAAGCTCCGGATTGCAGCCTGCTCCTGCCCGTTCACTTGCCGTTGATAAATACATCGATGTATTTCGTGCCATTGAACAGGATGGTGTGTGGGTCAACCGGACGTTTGCTCCGGATCTTCCCATGTATGCAGCCGGTGTACGCCAGAACGGTTCGATCGTAGTGCTCATCGGCCTGCGGACAGCTGAGGAAAACCAGATGACGCTCTATTATCAGAACCTGTTCCGCATCCTGTGTGGTCTGGTAGAAACCGCACTGATCCGCGCTTTTGAATATGAAAGTGCCATTCAGGAAACATGGTATCTTCCGGGCACCTGTCTGATGCGGCCCGTGCCATTCGCAGAGCAGCTTGCAAACGCCTGCACCTTACAGGAGGACAAGATGGCGCAGCATTTGCTGCTGCGTGTCTCCGGTACGTTTGCAACTTCAGAAGAATTTTATGCGCAGTTGGAGCGCAGCATCCGCAGCAGCGATATTGCCGGACTTGGCGCAGACGAGAACGTTTACCTGCTGCTGAATCAGGCCACAGAGGAAAACCTGCCGCTCCTTACCCAGCGCATGGCCGAAAAAGGATTTCAGGTCACATCTGTATCGTTGGATGAACAGCTCCGCCTGATCGCCGCTGCAAAAAAGGATCCTGCTAATGAATGCTAGTATTTCAACATTGGGATTGTTACTTCTTCATCTTTTGGTCTGTCTTGTACTATGGCTGCTTATACGCAGCGGCATTCTGGATATCAAGGGATACTTTTTTCCGGTGATTCTGTTGATCCCACTCTGGGGACCTTTGTGTGTTCTGCTTCTGCACACCAACCGGGCATTATTTGGCGATGATCTGCTGGAAAAAACGTTGGAAAAAATGCACATCAACGAAGAGATCCACCGAAGCATTCTTGTTCCCGGAAACGCAGACAAGGAGCAGGTCATTCCGCTGGAAGAAGCCCTTCTGGTAAACGATTCCCTTCAAAAGCGTCAGCTGATCCTCTCAGTTCTGACAGAAGATCCTTCCAGTTATTATCCCCTTTTGCAGCAGGCCCGGCTGAATAGCGACAGCGAGGTTGTGCACTATGCTTCCACTGCTCTGGCGCAGATTTCCAAGGAAGCTGACCTCACACTGCAAAAGCATGAACAGCAGTATGCTTCTGACCCGGACGACCCTGATATCCTGTGCAGTTACTGCGATTATCTGGAAAGCTATATCGAATCCGGATATGTGCAGGGCCGTGCGGCCGAGATCCAGCAGCGCCAGTTGGAGCGGCTGCTGAAAAAACGCATCGGCACACGGCGGGATTTCACCTTGGAGTGCAAGCTGGCTTCTGTCCGGTTAGACTTAGCGGAATACGATACCGCCCGCCAGACCCTTGACGCACTTTCCGAACGCTGGCCGCAGAGAGAAGAGCCTTGGCTGCTCCAGCTGCGAATAGCCGCCATACTGCACAATGGCACTGCGATTCAGGACATTCTGCACAAAATCAAGGAGCAGAATGTCTATCTTACCTCTAAAGGACAGGAAATCGTAAATTTCTGGTATGGCAAAGAGGATCCCAAATGAAACTCCGCTTTCTATCAAAACTAAAACAATTTCGCTGGAGCAAACTGCTGCTGATCTGGCTGGTGTATCTGCTGATTGCCGGCGTGCTTTTTGCAGAGCGCTGCGGCATAAAGTATGCATCAACCAATTTCAAGATTGATTACCTGAGCCAGACCTCTGTGCTGTCGGCCCAGAACGCGCTGTTTGGCCAGCCGGTCACCAATCTCCTGCTGTATGACAGCACCCAAGACAATGTGGCTGAGGCAAAAAAGCAGTTTGATCAGATCCTTCTGGACATGAAAGTCAGTACACAGGCAGTGGATATTTCCAAATCGTCCACCCGCCTTCCGGACTTTTCCAATTACAAAACGGTTGTGGTGTTAATGCCAAATCTGGATGTACTGGGACAGGATCTGATCACGCTGATGAACTGGGCACAACAGGGCGGCAGCATCCTGTTTGCTATGGCACCGAGCAAAACCTCCTATTTTGACGTAATTTCTCCGAAACTGGGTGTGCTTTCCTCTTCCTGGAACTATAAACTTGCAGAGAGCATCGTTCCTGCGGAGGAATTTATGCTTGGCGGTGGACAGCGCTATGAATTCAGCGACCCGTTTGAGTCCGCTCTGAGTGTCAGCCTCCGGGAAGAAGCCACGGTGTATGCCCGTACCGGAGACGAAGGCACGCCGCTGGTGTGGAGCGTTTCACTGGGCAGCGGAAGGATCGTGGTAGACAATATCGGCATTTACGACAAAATCATGCGCGGTATCTATGCGGCATCCTTCAGCTTGCTATGCGATGCCACTGCTTACCCTGTCATTAACGGTTCCGTGTTCTATCTGGACGATTTTCCTTCTCCTGTTCCCGGCGGTGATGGCACCTATATCCGCAGAGATTACAGCATGAGCATCAGCGACTTTTACAGCAAGGTCTGGTGGCCGGATCTGGTGCAGCTGGCGCAGAAATACGGAGTCCGTTTTACCGGTGTCATGATTGAAAACTACGAGGATGACACCGAGGACGAACCGATCCGTCAAAGAGATACACAGCAGTTTCGTTATTTTGGAAGCCTTCTGCTGCGGCAGGGCGGCGAGATAGGGTTTCACGGTTACAACCACCAGCCTCTGGTGCTGCCGGATACCGATTACAAGGGTCTGTATGCCTATCGGCAATGGCCAAGCGAAGAAGCCATCACAGCCGCCATGGAAGAGCTGATCGAATTTCAGCAAACCGTTCTCCCTTACACAAATGGCACGGTATATGTTCCGCCCTCCAACATTCTCTCTGCCGTAGGCCGACGGGTGCTTGGCACAAAAGTTCCGCAGATCCGTACCATTGCCAGCACCTATTTTGAAGATGGCACCGATCTGCCCTATGTACAGGAGTTTGGTGTGGCAGCGGATGGTATCGTGGAGCAGCCTCGTATCGTGTCCGGTGGTATGGTTGATGATACTTATATGCGCCTTGCAGCTATGAGTGAGTTGAACATGCACTATGTCAGCACCCATTTTATGCACCCGGATGATTTGTTGGATGTAGACCGCGGTGCAGCAGAAGGCTGGGAAGTGTACAAAGGCGGTCTGGAAGACTATCTGAAGTGGCTCAGCACCTCTTCACCGGATCTTCGCCGTCAGACCGGGACCGAGTGTTCCGGCGCCATCCAACGGTACGCGCAGCTGACCGTTGCGCTGGACAGTACCGACACCGCGTGGACCCTGCATCTCGGCAATTTTGTCGATGAAGCATGGCTTTTCTTCCGTGCCAATGAAGGAACGCCCGGCCGCGTAACAAATGGCGAGCTGACCCATCTGACCGGAGATCTATACTTGCTGAAAGCCACCGCCGAAACGGTGCACATTGAGCGGAAAGGAGCATGAGCTGAATGCGGATCTGTCTGATTCTGGAAGGCTCCTACCCTTATGTGCATGGCGGTGTTTCCACATGGATGCACGCCTATATTCAGGCCATGCAGGAGCACGAGTTTGTGCTGTGGGTCATTGGCGCAAAAGCGGAAGGACGCGGTAAATTCGTCTACGACCTTCCATCCAATGTTGTTGAGGTGGAAGAAATATTTCTGGACGATGCCTTACGCCTGCACGGAGAACATCTGCCCGTTTTGTTTACCGAAGAAGAGCGTACTGCCTTGCGGGAATTGCTGCGGCTCGGAACGCCGGACTGGGACGTGCTGTTCCGGCTGTTTCAGCAGAAAAAGGCGCATCCTCTCTCCTTTTTGCAGAGCCGGGAGTTTATGAAGCTGTTTACCGATATCTGCCTGAAGGAATACCCTTATATCCCCTATGCTGATGCCTTTCACACCATGCGCTCCATGCTGTTGCCGGTGTTATACCTGCTGACCGGACGCGTGCCAAAAGCGCAGATCTACCATGCGATCTCCACCGGATACGGCGGGCTTTTGGCCTGTCTGGGCGGCAGCATGAACCATGCGCCGGTGCTTCTGACGGAGCACGGCATCTATACGCGCGAGCGCGAAGAAGAGATCATCCGTGCCGACTGGGTCGTTCCCTCTTTCAAAAGCCGTTGGATCCGCTTCTTTTATATGTTGTCCGAGGATATCTACCGCAGAGCGTTCCGGGTAAGCAGTCTGTTCTATAACGCCCGACGCACTCAGATCGAAATGGGCTGCGATAGCAGCAAATGCATCGTTATTCCAAACGGCGTGCAGTATCAGCGCTTTTGTGACATTCCGCTCAAGCCTGAGGACGGTTGGGTGGATATTGGCGCTGTAGTACGTCTGGCCCCCATCAAGGATATCAAAACCATGATCTACGCATTCTTTGAGCTTTCCTCCCGGGTTCCGCAGGTTCGCCTGCACATCATGGGCGGCGTGGACGATGAGGACTATGCGCAGGAGTGCTATACTCTGGTGAAGCAGCTCCGGCTGGACAATCTGATCTTTACCGGCCGCGTGGACGTGGTGCAGTACATGCAAAAGCTGGACTTTACCATCCTGACCAGTATCTCGGAGGGTCAGCCGCTTTCTGTACTGGAATCCATGGCCGCACGCCGCCCCTGCGTGACGACTGAAGTGGGCTGTTGTCGAGAACTGCTGGAAGGCGCGCCCGGCGATGATCTGGGCGTGGCCGGGTACTGTGTGCCGCCCATGTATCGGCAGGGTCTGGCGGATGCCATGGAGCGGATGTGTGCCAGCCGTACCCGCCGGGAAGAAATGGGGCGCATCGGTCAGCAGCGCGTAGACCGATATTTTCATCATGAGCAAATGTTAGACAACTATCGGAAGATGTACCGGGAAACTGCGGAGCATTTTCATTTGGAGTAACAGATGGCAGGAATCGGATTTGAATTAAAAAAGTTATTTCGGCGCAAGGGTCTGTTTGCATGGCTGCGCGCCTACGGCTATGCCGGCATCATCTGCACCGGACCGATGCTGCTGTGCAGCTGGGCCGGGGCCGAGCGCTCCCAGCAGGACCTGCTGGTGTGTATGGTCACCTATACGCTGCTGTCCTCGCTGACTGTCACCAGCTTTTTCTCCATGCCTGTGACCCGTTATCTGGCCGATATGCTGTACGAAGAACGCGAGGATGCAATTCTCCCCTCTTTCTGGGGGTCCAGCGTCCTGATGCTGCTGATCGGCTGCATCCTGTACGGCATCTTTCTGTTGTTCTCCGGCGCAACGCTCCTGCAGGGACTGTTATGTTTATGGCTTTTTGCCGAGATGATCCTGAACTGGAACGGCATGAGCTACCTGACCGCCATCAAGGATTACCGGGGCATCCTGTGCTCTTTTCTGGCGGCGATCGCGCTGTCCTTCGGGCTGGGGTATCTGCTGGTTTTTGTTCTAGGTGCTCCTGTACTGGAAGGGATGCTGTTTTCCGTTACGATGGGGTATGGCCTGATGATGGTGTGGGATGTGGTGCTGCTCTACCGCTATTTTCCGCAAAGCGATGACAGCCCATGGACCTTTCTGCGCTGGGTCGATCGGTTTCTGCCTCTGGCGTTTACCGGCCTGTGCACAAACCTTGGCCTGTTCTCCCATCTGGTCCTGTATTGGTCCGGGCCGATCGGCGTGCAGGTAAAGGGCCTGTTTTACGGTGCACCTTACTACGACGTTCCGGCTCTAATCGCCTTTTTAAGCATCCTGATCACCAGCATCAACTTTGTGGTGTCCGTAGAGGTAAACTTCTATCCGAAATACCGGGATTATTACAGCCTGTTCAATGATGGCGGTGTTGTAGGCGATATCGTTACAGCTGAAGAAGAAATGCTGGCGGTGCTCAACCGGGAGCTTCGCTTCACTGCCCTCAAGCAGCTGTTCTGTACGGCAGGGGTCATTTCACTGGCGAGCACGCTGCTGGATCTTTTGCCGCTTGGCTTCAATGATCTGATGCACGGCTATTTCCGGACATTGTGCGTGGGATACGGCTTATACGCCGTTGGCAATACGGTGCTGATGATCCTGCTTTACTTTACAGATTACCTGGGTGCTGTTCTGTCGGCAGCTGTGTTTGCGGCCAGCACCACTGCCTTTACCCTGCTGTCGTTGCTCTTCAGCACAGCATTTTATGGGTTCGGATTTCTGGCAGGCGCAGCGCTGTTTTATCTGGTTGCTCTGTTCCGTCTGGATGCCTTTACCGCCAACCTGCCCTATCGGGTATTGGGGCAGCAGCCTATCGTAGCCGAAACCAAAGAACATCTTTTTACACGCCTTGGCATTTTTCTTGAAAAACAGGATGCCAAAAACAGCAAGGCAGACCATCAGGAGGGAAGATCGATCACATGAATGAGGAGTTTCTGATTTCGCGCCGCAGGATGCTGGGGCTGAGCGTTGCGCTGGCCGGTCTGTGCGCAGGCTGCGCAGTTTTACCTGTGGAAAGCGACAGCGCCGGATCCGCTGCCGCCAGTGCAGAAAGCAACCTGCCCATTGAAAAGGCTCCCGCATCTGAAATCAACAGTGTCCACCTGCGCGACAACGCAGAGCTGTACAACGTCTACGATGACAGCGGCATTGTAACGATGTACCTTACCGTGAGCCGCGGCAATGACAGCGAAAATACAAACCACAGCTGGGCAGAGATCAACCATTATTCCGCTTACGACTACACGGCGATGGGCGTAGCACGCTATCAGGTGAATGGTCTTTTGCAGGTGGGCGATGAAAACGGCCCCCTTGCCGGCGAAGTTGGTTACGATACGCTTGCCCCAAACGCCACGGTACAAATACGCGGTCAGACTTCCAGTAAAAATGCGCAGAAAAATTATAAAGTAAAGCTCAAGAAAAACAAGGGCAGCTGGCGAGGCCAGCGCACTATTGCACTGAATAAGCATCAGGGTGAAGGACTGCGCTTCCGTAACAAAATGGCCTATGACCTTATTAAAGGCATCGACCAGATGATGGGATTGCGCACCCAGTTCGTTCATCTTTATGTGAAGGATCTGACCGATAGCGCCAGCGGTGTTTTTGAGGATTATGGTTTGTACACGCAGGTAGAACAGCTGAATAAAACAGCCCTTAAGGCGCACGGTGTGGATCCGAACGGACAACTGTATAAAATCAATTCTTTTGAGTTTTACAGGCATGAAGATGTCATTCGTCTTACAACAGACCCAGCGTATGACCAAACCGCGTTCGAAAAGCTCTTAGAGATAAAAGGAAACAGCGACCATTCCAAACTGATCAAAATGCTGGATGTTCTCAATGATGAATCTTCTTCTATGGATGATGCGCTATTTGCAACATACTTTGATAAAGAAAATATCGCATATTGGATGGCATTTCAGTTGTTGACCGGCAATACAGACACCCAAAATCGCAACGTCTACTTGTACAGCCCTCAAAACTCCAGCAAATGGTACTTGTGGGACTGGGACAATGACGGTATGCTCCGCCGCCGGGAACGTGAGATCATTAACTTCTCCGACTCTGAAAGTTGGGAACGTGGTGTAAGCAATTACTGGGGCAATATTTTGTTCCGCCGTTGTCTGCAAACGCAAAGTTACCGCGATCTGCTGGATACCGCCATGAAGGAGCTTTATGCTTACATGAATGAGGAACGCATTCAGTCCATGCTGGAGCATTACCGAAGCGTAACGGAAAAATATGTCTGGCAGATGCCGGACCGAATGAACGTTCCCATCACACATGACGAATACGAAGAGGTCCTGAAAAGTATCTGGCCGGAAATTGATGAAAATTATAATTACTATTGGGAGAGCTACCGCAAACCCATGCCATTTTATATTGGCAGGCCGCAGGTGGTAAACGGCTCCCTTCTGCTGAACTGGGATCCCTCTTATAACTTCGAGATCGAAAACATTTACTATACTGTTGAGCTTGCAAAGGATTATCTGTTTACGACTACGTTCTTTCGGCAGGAGAATCTGATCATGCCAGAGCTTACCATGGATACGCTCCCGGCCGGGCAGTATTTTTTGCGCGTAAGAGCGACCAATGCCTCTGGTTATACGCAGGATGCCTTCGACTACTATGTTACCGAAGCAGGCAAGCATTATGGCATGATCTGCTTCTATGTCCAGCCAGACGGCAGCATTACGGAGGACACCTATGAAGATGTCTAAGCCTCGGATATCGATGCTGTATCATCAGTTATTGTCCCCTCCACGATGCACCGGTACGGAGCACTATCGTCATGAACTAAAATATCTCATCTCATGGGCCGACAAGGCCGAGCTGACCGCGCGGATGTCCCCTGTCCTCAAACCGGATCCCCATGCAACGAACGGCGGCTACTTCATTCGCAGCTTATATTTTGACGATTACTGGAACACCGCTTATGAAGAAAAGGATGCCGGCGTGCTGCTGCGCAAGAAATACCGCATCCGCATTTATAACTGCAGCGACCGCAGCATCAAGCTGGAGCGAAAGAAAAAATTTGGCAGTTATATCTATAAAGAAGCCGCGCCTTTGACCCACGCAGAGTTTGATTCCATTCTCGCCGGGGACTATGATTTTCTCCTGCATAGCCGTTACCGCCTGTGTCAGGAGTTCTATACCGAGTGTATCTGTAACATGCTGCGTCCCCGTGTTATTGTAGACTACGACCGCGAGCCATGGATCATGGATGCCGGTACGGTACGCGTCACCTTTGATATGGATGTGCGCGCCGCCGTTGGCAGCTGGGATATCTTCGACTCCACGCTTCCTGCACTTCCGGTGCTGGAACCGGGTAAGCTGGTAATGGAAGTAAAATTTACAGAATATCTGCCCCAGATCGTCCGGAATCTTCTGCCGCCCCGTGCGCAGGAGCTTACGGCTGTATCGAAATATGTCCTCTGTTGTGACAAAACCGCCTATATGAACGGATTTGCATACTGGCAGGAGACCTGAGCCCTATAGAAAGGAACCTTTCGCCCATGAGCACAAAAGACTTTATCAAAAAATCCGTCCTGAACGCCTTTACCCAATACGATGCTCCCAAGCTGGCGCTTGCCCTGCTGACTGCACTGGCATTGGGGATCCTCATCTATCTTGTCTATCGGCAGTTTTATACCGGCGTTGTATATTCCCGCAGCTTTGCTGTCACATTGGTTGGTATGTGTGTGCTGACCTGCATGGTAACGCTGGCCATCAGTACCAACGTTGTCATCTCCCTTGGTATGGTCGGTGCGTTGTCTATCGTCCGCTTCCGTACTGCTGTCAAAGACCCTCTGGATTTATTGTACCTGTTCTGGTCGATCACTACCGGCATTACAGCCGGTGCCGGTATGTACGCATTGGGCCTTGTAACAGCCGTTGTCATGATCGGGATGATCCTCTTTTTCTACCACTGGCAGGCCAAAGGCAGAGTGTACATTGCTGTCATTCACTATCTTGGTACAGACGCAGAAGACGATATCGTTCGTGCCTTTGGCCGCTGCAAATATGTGGTAAAGTCCAAGACCATGCGCAAGGATAGCACCGAAATGGCAGTAGAGGTATTCAGCAAAGACCCGAGTCTGGAATTTACAGATCGCCTACGCGCCGTAAATGGCGTACAGGATGTTACTCTGATCCAATATAATGGCGAATACCATGGATAAGCTTTCAAAAGGTTTAGTATCTGCGGTTTGTCTGCTTGGGGTGGGGTTTGGTATGGTTCAGAATATGATATGCACGCGTACCTATCAGGAAGATCCGTCTGCCTTTGCCAACGCACAGATCGGCTACGCTCCCATGGTAGGCAGTACGGACCATCCGGATACCACATTGCGCTATCTGGAGCTGACATGGCGGGAGGTGGAACCAACGGAAGGCCAGTATGCGTGGGATGCTATCGAACAGCGGTACGGCCTTGCCGCCCTGCGCGAGCAGGGCATCCATCTGGTACTGCGGTTTGTTTGTGACGTACCCGGCAAGAAAGAGCACCTTGATATTCCGGAGTGGTTATATGCGCAGACCGCCGATGGCAGCTGGTACAGCACCTCGTACGGCAAAGGTTATTCCCCGGATTATGCAAACGATGTCCTTCGTGCCGCACACCATAAAGTTATTTCCGCCTTGGCCGAGCATTTTGACGCAGATGGATTTGTGACTTATGTAGAACTGGGCAGCCTCGGCCACTGGGGCGAATGGCATATCAAAAGCAGCGATGGTCTTGTGCCCATGCCGGACGAAACCATTCGGGATCAATACGCAACAGACTATCTGCATGCGTTTTCCAATGCAAAGCTCCTGATGCGGCGACCATTCAACATTGCCGCAAGCAATCGGCTTGGTCTTTACAACGATATGACCGGCCACGAAAAAGACACCAATGAGTGGCTGAACTGGATCAAAAACGGCGGCTGGTACGGCAAAGAAGCGAATGGACTTTCTGCCATGCAGAATTTCTGGCAGGATGCGCCCATAGGCGGCGAATTTACCAGCAGCCTGCCGATGGAGGAGCTGCTGGACACAGAGCTTTCCCTCACACTGCAGCTATTGGATGCTTCCCACATGAGCTTTCTTGGTCCGAAAGCAGCACAGCCCGCATATTCACAGGGATATCAGGCGGTCTTAAAGCGTTTGGGCTACCGGCTCCGTGTAACAACACTGAAGCTGACGCCGCGTGACGGAGAAGCCGTGGTCGCCTTGACTGTGGCAAATGAGGGTGCCGCCCCATTTTATTGGGATTGGGCAGCGAATCTTTATCTGGAAAGCACAAACGGTACCACGCTAAGCACGGTGCAGCTTCCGCTTTCTCTTCCCGAATTGATGCCCGGCGAAACGCAGACTGTAGAAGTTGTTCTGAAAGAAGTTGATCCGTGGGCACTCTTATTGCTTCACAAGGAGCACCTGACTATTGGCATTGTAGATCCTATGACCGGCCGTGACGCCGTGCGGTTTGCCATGAATGCACCGCAGCAAAACGGACGAACCGTTTTGTTTTAATCGTTTCTCCCCCTGTATTATTAAACCCCCGGAGCATCTGCCGATGCTCCGGGGGTTCGCTTTTGCAAATATTTTTTTACTTCTCGGCGCCATGCTCTCTGGCGTGGTTCAGCTGTTTTTTCTCATACATCCGCTGGTCGGCAAGGCATTGCACCTGCTGCACATCGATGCTTTCGGTCGGGTAAAGGGCATAGCCGCAGCTGACGCCCACCGTCAGGGTGTGGCCCTCGATCTCGTAGGGTGCAGACACCATCTCGCAGATCAGGTTCATCTTACGGGCACAGGCCTCCGGGCTCATCGGGCCGATCAGCAGCAGGGCAAATTCATCGCCGCCCAGACGGAAGGGGTCGTTTCGTGCAGCGTGGCCCGTTCCCGGCAGCCTGCAGCATAAAGCATCGCCAAAAGCAAAAAGCCCGCAGCCGCGCCTGACGCTTCAGGGCTGCTGCGGGCCGTTTTGTTGGTGCAGAAGAAGGGACTTGAACCCTCACTCACAAGGAACTGGTGCCTAAAACCAGCGTGTCTGCCATTCCACCACTTCTGCTCATAGAAAAAAGGCAAGTCAAAAACCGACTTGCCTTCTGGTGCGAGGGAGGGGATTTGAACCCCCAAGGATAAACCACACGCACCTCAAACGTGCGCGTCTGCCAGTTCCGCCACCCTCGCATACCTGTTGTACAGTTCTCCGGTTTTTGAGGTAGAAAACCGTTGGTGCGGACTGCTTGCATATAGTACCACATTTCCGGCGGTTCGTCAAGTGGTTTCGGCATTTCTCATAAGTTTTTTTAAGTTTCATATTTATAGATAGCAGCACAGGGCGCGCAAAAGCAACCCTCCGGACGATCCACACCCG
>ERZ791930.563-NODE-563-length-26916-cov-2.890771_pt1 | contig 26916 bp, 20 predicted proteins | sample MGYA00510128_ERZ791930 | MGnify/ENA primary metagenome ERZ791930 (study PRJEB30046, sample SAMN00792057) | human gut metagenome | study: EMG produced TPA metagenomics assembly of the A metagenome-wide association study of gut microbiota in type 2... | reverse complement strand
ACTTGAAGCGACCTATTTTCATGCACCGCCTTACACCAGTGAGCGTGCAAAGCAGAAAGTAATTGATCTGGCAAAGAAAGTGGCGAGATATTCTGGACAGATCAAGCTTCACGTGGTGAATTTTACCGATATTCAGCTATATATTTACGAAAAATGTCCGCATGAGGAACTGACAATTATCATGCGCCGCTATATGATGAAAATTGCAGAGCATTTTGCCGAAGAGGGAAAATGTCTGGGTATGATTACCGGAGAGAGTATCGGGCAGGTGGCAAGCCAGACCATGCAGTCCCTTGCGGTGACCAATGAAGTGTGTCATATGCCGGTATACCGTCCGCTCATTGCCATGGACAAGCAGGATATTGTATCAATCGCAGAAAAAATTGACACATACGAGACGTCCATTCTTCCGTATGAGGATTGTTGTACGATTTTCGTGGCAAAGCATCCGGTTACCAAGCCAAGCTTAAAACATATTAAAAAATCAGAGTGCCGGCTGGAAGAAAAAATAGACGAACTGATGCAGACAGCAATCGATACGACAGAGACGATTCTGGTAGATGCAGAATAATCTGTTTTTGGAAAATTATTTCCGTGAAACAAAAAATCCCCTGTCTGCAATACAGACAGGGGATTTTGTAAGTAATTACTGGGAAATAATGTATGGCTTTAAAGCTTCCAGAATCTCATTCAGATTATCCTCGGTATGGATGGCGAGATCAATCGGCTTGGAAAGATCCAGGCTGAAAATTCCCATGATGGATTTTGCGTCAATGACATATCTGCCAGAAATCAGATCAAAATCGTATTCAAACTGAGAGATGGTATTAACAAATGATTTTACTTTTCCAATAGAATTTAATGAAATCTGTACTGTTTTCATAATGAAAACCTCCTTGAAAATATTCATGAAAAACTCATGCTGTTTATATCTTTGATAGTAATATTTTTTATTGGAAAAGTCAAGAAATGTATGAAGATAATTGTATAAAGGAGTAAAAATGAAAAAAGCAGCATTACACAATCTGGGATGCAAAGTGAATGCATATGAGACAGAAGCTATGCAGCAGATGCTTGAAGAAGCGGGGTACGAAATCGTGCCGTTTTCGGAGAAAGCAGATGTCTATGTGATCAATACCTGTTCCGTAACAAATATGGCGGACCGCAAATCAAGACAGATGCTGCACCGGGCAAAAAAGCGGAATCCGGATGCGGCTGTTGTTGCTGCCGGATGCTATGTACAGACCAAAGAGGATGAGGCAAAATGTGATGAAGCAATTGATATTCTGATCGGAAATAATCAGAAAAAAGAACTGGTAGAGCGGCTGGATGCTTTCTTTGCGGGCAGAGGAGAAAAGGTGGAGGCTGTGGTGGATATTAACCACGAAAAACAGGCATTTGAGGAGCTGACACTGGATCATGCAGCAGAGCATACCCGCGCGTTTATAAAAGTACAGGATGGCTGTAACCAGTTCTGCAGTTACTGCATTATTCCGTATGCCAGAGGACGGGTGAGAAGCAGAAATGTTCAGAATGTTCTGGAGGAAGTAAAGCGTCTGGCAGCGTCCGGATATCAGGAAGTGGTACTGACCGGAATTCATTTAAGCTCCTACGGGATTGACTGCGGGGAAAGTCTGCTGCATCTGATCCAGATGGTGCATCAGGTGGAGGGAATCCGGCGTATCCGTTTAGGATCGCTGGAACCGAGAATCGTGACGGAAACATTTGCAGAAGAACTGGCAAAGATGGAGAAGATCTGTCCGCATTTTCATCTGTCACTGCAGAGCGGATGCGATGCAACGCTTGCCCGGATGAATCGGAAATATACGACGGAAGAATACGAAAATGCATGCAGTATTTTACGGAAAAACTTTACGCATCCGGCAATCACAACGGATGTTATTGTTGGATTTCCTGGAGAGACAGAAGAAGAATTTGCACAGACAAAGGAGTATTTAAAACGCATTCATTTTTATGAGATGCATATTTTTAAATATTCCCGACGGCAGGGAACCCGTGCGGCAGTGATGGAACATCAGGTGCCGGAGGAAATCAAGACGAAGCGCAGTGCCCAGCTGCTGGCACTTGCGGAAAGTATGTCGAGGGAATTCCGCGCGTATTATGTGGGAAAAGAGGAAGAAGTACTCTTTGAGGAACCAATGGAAGTTGACGGAGAAACGTGGTATACTGGATATACCAAAGAGTATGTAAAGATCGCGGCAAAAACGGAAGAACCGCTTGATAATGTGATGAAAAGGGGAAGAGTGGAAGCGGCTCTGACCGATGAGATTTACCGTATGAAACTATAGCGCTTGTATTTTTCCTCAATTTCGTATACAATAGATGGGACAGGACTTGTTGGAATGAACAAGGGCAGGGACGGCGAATATGGAGAATTTAAATAATACACAATATTTTACAGTACAAAAGGAACCGGAATTACAGGTAAGAGATGTTTTAGAGATCGTATTCCGTGCATTGAGTGAGAAAGGATACAATCCGGTGAATCAGATTGTAGGATATATTATGTCCGGAGATCCGACATATATTACCAGTCATAACAATGCGAGAAGTCTGATCATGAAGGTAGAGCGGGACGAACTTGTAGAAGAAGTTTTACGTGCATACATCAAAAACAATTCCTGGGAATAATCCGGTACGGGAGAATTATGCGGATTTTAGGATTGGATTTCGGTTCAAAGACAGTGGGTGTTGCAGTGAGTGATGCGCTGTTAATTACAGCACAGGGAGTGGAAATTATCCGAAGGAAAGCTCCGACGAAACTCAGGCAGACACTGGCGCGGATCGAACAGCTGGTAAGCGAGTACGAGGTGGAAAAAATTGTGCTCGGTTACCCGAAAAATATGAACAGTACAGAAGGGGAGCGCTGCGAGAAAACAAAAGAATTCAAGGAAATGCTTGAAAAACGCTGTGGTCTCCCTGTTATTTTATGGGATGAACGGCTGACAACAGTTGCAGCAGACCGTTCGATGATGGAAACAGGAATTCGAAGAGAAAACCGCAAGGAATATGTAGATGAAATTGCGGCTATTTTTATATTACAGGGATATCTGGATTATCTTTCAAATCATCCAGAAGAAAAATAAAAATACAAGGAAAAAATAAATGGAAAAAATTCAGTTTACAGATCCGGACACCAATGAGGTGGTGGAATTTGCTGTGGAAGAACAGACACAGCTGAATGGAATCAGATACTTACTTGTCTCTGATGGCAATGAAAACGGGGACAGTGAAGCATATATATTAAAAGAAATAAAGACACAGGATGAGGAAGTATTTTACGAGATGGTAGATGATGATACAGAGTTTGCTGCACTCGCGAAAATATTTGCTGAACTTGCGGATGAAGAAACACAGCTTTTATATTAGAGCGGAATATTATATTTGGAGGATTTATGAAAAAACAGGAAAAACAGAATAACAGTAAGCTTAAGATTATACCGTTGGGAGGTCTTGAGCAGATTGGTATGAATATTACTGCCTTTGAATACGAAGACAGTATTATTGTGGTGGATTGCGGTCTCGCATTCCCGGAAGATGACATGTACGGAGTGGATCTGGTGATTCCGGATGTCACTTATTTAAAGGAAAATATTGATCGTGTCAAAGGATTTTTTATTACGCACGGACATGAGGATCATATTGGTGCCATCCCATATGTTTTAAAAGATGTCAATGTGCCGATTTATTCGACCAGACTGACCAATGCCCTGATCGAGCACAAACTCGAAGAGCATGATATGCTCAAAAAAGTAAAAAGAAAAGTTGTCAAATACGGACAGCACATCAATCTTGGATGTTTTCGTGTAGAGTTTATCCGCACGAATCACAGTATTCAGGATGCGGCGGCACTTGCGATTTATTCCCCGGCAGGAATTGTCCTGCATACAGGAGATTTTAAGGTTGATTATACACCGGTATTTGGAGATGCCATTGATCTGCAGCGTTTCGGCGAGATCGGTAAAAAAGGAGTGTTAGCACTGCTTTGTGACAGTACCAATGCGGAGCGCCCGGGATTTACAGATTCCGAAAAGTCAGTAGGAAAAACGCTGGATAACATTTTTTCCGAGCATAAAAATACAAGAATTATTATTGCGACATTTGCATCCAATGTGGATCGTGTGCAGCAGATCATCAATTCTGCAGACAAGTTTGGCAGAAAAGTTGCGATTGAGGGACGAAGCATGGTCAATATTGTATCCATCGCTTCGGAACTGGGATATATTTCCCTGCCGGATAACATTCTGATTGATGTGGATCAGCTGAAAAATTATCCGGATGAAAAGACGGTTATCATTACAACGGGAAGCCAGGGAGAGTCCATGGCCGCATTGTCCCGCATGGCATCCGGCATGCACCGTAAAGTTACCATTAAGCCAAATGATACCATTGTATTCAGTTCCCATCCGATTCCGGGAAATGAGAAATCGGTTACCGGTGTGATCAATGAACTGATGCGCAAGGGTGCAGATGTGATTTTCGAAGATGTACATGTCAGCGGACATGCGTGCAAGGAAGATATTAAGCTGATTTATTCTCTGGTAAATCCGCTGTACGCGATTCCGGTGCATGGAGAATACAAGCATCTGATTGCACAGGCGAAGATTGCGGAAGAGCTTGGATATGACAGTGATCATATCAAAATCCTTTCTTCCGGAGATGTGCTTGAGATCGATGAGAATGGTGCAGAAGTGACCGGACATGTGCCGGTTGGCAATGTAATGGTAGACGGACTTGGTGTCGGAGATGTCGGAAATATCGTTCTTCGGGATCGTCAGCGTCTGGCAGAAGACGGAATTATTATTGTCGTCATGACACTCGAAAACGGATCCGGACAGGTACTTGCAGGACCGGATATCGTATCGAGAGGTTTCGTCTATGTACGTAATTCCGAGAGTCTGATGGATGAAGCAAAAACCGTTCTCGATAAGACCATGGATTATTGTATGGATCACAACATTACAGATTGGGGCAAGATCAAAAATGAAGTAAAAGATGCTCTGGGTGATTTCGTCTGGAAAGAGACCAAGAGACGTCCGATGATCATGCCGATTATCATGGAAGTATAGGGGTATTATGAATAAAGCTTTGTTCACTTTCATTAAAATTGCGTTTGTTATTATGCTGATCCTGCTGATTTTATATGGAACCGTTCATTTATGCAGGATCTGTTATGATTACGGGTATCGTTTCTTTGCAGAAAAGCAGATGGTACCGGATACGCAGGATGTGGAAAGCACGGAGGCACAATAGAAATAAATATGATAGTAGATGAACGACTGGTAACATATATCAATTCCCTGGATACGGGAAATACCAGAATTTTGGATGCTGTCGAACGAGAAGCTCTGGATTCCTATGTTCCGATTATTCGGAAGGAGATGCAGAGCTTTTTGAAGCTTTTGCTGGCGATGACAAAACCAAAAAGAATTCTGGAAGTCGGTACTGCGGTAGGGTTTTCTTCCATTCTGATGGCAGAATATGATCCGGTACCGTGTGAGATTGTCACGATTGAAAATTATGAAAAGCGAATCCCGATTGCCCGGGAAAATTTTAAGAGAGCAGGGAAAGAAGAGCAGATTACACTGCTTGAAGGGGATGCAGCGGAAATCCTTCCGACACTCACCGAGCCGTTTGATCTGATCTTTATGGATGCCGCAAAAGGACAGTATATTCATTTTATGCCGGATATTCTGCGTCTGCTGAAAATCGGAGGGACACTTGTCTCGGATAATGTGCTGCAGGATGGGGACATTATTGAGTCCCATTATGCGGTGATCCGCAGAAACCGGACGATTTACAAACGGATGCGGGAATATTTGTATGAGTTAACGCACCGGAAAGATCTGGTAACAGCGGTGCTGCCGGTGGGAGATGGAATTACAGTCAGTACAAAAGTAGAGGTAGAAAACGATGAGAAAGAATGAGTTGCTTGTTCCGGCAAGCAGTCTGGAAGTATTAAAAATTGCAGTTATTTATGGAGCCGATGCGGTCTACATCGGGGGAGAGGCATTCGGACTCAGAGCCAAGGCAAAAAACTTTACCATGGAAGAGATGGCAGAGGGAATTGCATTTGCACATGCACGGGGAGTTAAAGTTTATGTGACGGCAAATATTCTGGCACATAATTATGATCTTGACGGTGTGCGGGAATATCTTACGGAACTGCAGAACATGAAGCCGGACCGGCCGGATGCTCTGATCATTGCAGATCCGGCAATCTTTACGATCGCCGGAGAAGTATGCCCGGATATTGACCGCCATATCAGTACACAGGCAAATAACACCAATTACGGAACATTTCAGTTCTGGGAGAAACTCGGTGCTACCCGTGTGGTAACGGCAAGAGAACTTTCCCTGCGGGAGATCCGGCAGATCCGGGAACACATTTCCGATGATCTGGAGATAGAGACATTTGTACATGGCGCTATGTGTATTTCCTATTCTGGAAGATGTCTGCTGTCCAATTATTTTACAGGAAGGGATGCCAACCGCGGGGCATGTACACATCCGTGCCGGTGGAAATATTCTGTGGTTGAAGAGAAGCGTCCGGGTGAGTATTTTCCGGTATATGAGAATGAGCGCGGAACCTATATTTTCAATTCCAAAGATCTGTGTATGATTGAGCATATTCCGGATCTTCTGGAAGCAGGAATTGACAGTTTTAAGATTGAGGGACGTATGAAGACCGCACTTTATGTGGCAACGGTGGCGCGTACTTACCGTAAGGCGATTGACGATTATCTGGAATCTCCGGAGAAATATCAGGAAAATATGCCATGGTATCTCGAACAGATCAAAAGCTGCACATACCGCCAGTTTACCACGGGATTTTTCTACGGAAAACCTTCGGAGGAGACACAGATTTACGATAACAACACGTATGAAAAGGGATATACCTATCTGGGAATTGTCGGTCCGAAAAATGAAAAGGGAATGTACCGGATGGAACAAAAGAATAAATTTTCTGTCGGAGAACAGATCGAAGTGATGAAACCGGACGGACGCAATGTGACCGTTACGGTGCGGGGACTGATGGATGAAAAGGGAGAGCCGATGGAATCCTGTCCGCATCCGCAGCAGATCTTTTATGTGGATCTGGGGATGGAACCGGATGAATATGATATTCTCCGGAGACGGGAAGAAGAAGCGATCGCCCTGGATTAAAAAAATCTTAAGAAACACCCTCTGTCAGAACAATTGCGAAAGCACAGAGGGTGTGCTAATATAAGACAAAAGGACGTTGTTCTTAAGTAGCGAGTGAACCAGATAAGGAGGAGAGATTATGCGTTTGCAAAGCAAAAAACTGATTGCTGTATTGTGTGCGCTGGCAATGATTATTGCTGTATTTCCAGTACAGGCAGATGCGGCAGCAAAACCGAAATTTGTAAAGAATTATACGGTTCTTTATGAAAACAGCACCGGTAAGGGGGTGTATAAATATACCGTAACCAATCTTACCAAAGGGCAGAGGGTAAAATGGAGCCTTTCCGGCACCGGAAAAAGTTATGCAAAGCTGAAGAAAACAACGACATCCGTGAGTGGAAAGACATCTGCAAACAGTCTGACAATCCGCACCCAGGGAAAGGCAGCCGCAAAGAATAAAACCGTGATGGTAACTGCAAAAGTTTACAAAGGGAAGAAGTGCGTGAGCACGGTCAGGACTAAGTCTGCCAAGATTAAAATACTGCCGAAAACAATTTCTATTGTAGATAACGGAGTCTTGAAATATCAGGTGGGACAGACCTATCAGTTCCAGTTCCGTATCACTCCGGCAAATGCCATCAGCACCAATGTCTGGACTGCTGTGGATGGAAACGGAAATGATGTTTCGTCCATGATTACAAAGACCGGTGCATTTACTCCGGCAAAAGAAGGTACTTATACCATCACCGTGCAGGCAAAAGCGGGAAATAAAGTGGTTTCCGACAGCAAGGTTATCACTGTCGCAACTTCCATGACCGGAATTGCACAGATGGCAGCAAACAAGGTAGCGGCTGTATATTCCGGAAATGCCAAAAATCTTGTGAAAACAGGAGATTTTTCTATCCGGACCCAGGCGGGTGCAAAGATGGAAATCAAGTCGGCTGTATTTTCCGATGACGGAACACAGGTATTTCTTACAACCTATAATCAGCTGAAAGACGGTGCAGTCTATACGGTTACCGATGGACAGTCAACATATGACTTTACCGCATCCGTGGGAAGACCGGTCAGCCTTAGAGTTGTGACAACAGAAGTGACCGTCGGAAAAGAGACACCAATCGAATACGAGATTCTTGATGCGAATGGAATTGATGTCAAGACAGCATATCCGGGAGATATTACTTATACGGAACGGATTACAAATGGTTACCGTACAAAGGATAATAAGATTTATATGACCGGAGTGGGAGATACCGGAACGGTTACACTGACTTATAAATGTGCAAGTGATCCGAATCTGGTACTGACCGGAAGCGGAACCTTTGTATGTAAGGCAGCCAGTGTGTCAAACAACACAAACCTTACACTTACTTCTTCGGAGGCAGTGCCGAATTACAGTGCATCCAATTACAAGGACAATCATAATGTAGCATCCGGCAGCAATTATTATGTACATTTCCGGGCTTTGGATACAGACAATACCGAGATGAAGTATGACAGCATCAAGTTTGAGTCTTCCGATCCGGACACATTGCTTGTAAATCCTGGAAAGAACAATGTTGCTTATGCAACAGCAATCAAGACAGGTACCGCAAATATTATCGTTACCGCAACCTATGCAAAGCAGGAATACACTTATGTATACGAGATTACGGTAGCGGAACCGGCATACCTTGCAACATTGTCTGCAGATAATACGCAGATTACCATGTCAAACGCTTATGCAACAGGGTATAAGGAATATGTCAATATTGAGGGAAGAGATCAGTATGGACAGAGTCTGAAACTCGAGAATGAGACATACCAGATCGTAGAAAACAGTACCAATAAAGTATCTATGGCTACCTATGATCCGACAACCGACCGTATGGTATTTGACGCATCCGGAAGAGCAGCAGGTGTTTACAATTATACCCTGACCCTGACCGTGAATGGGCATAGGGCATCCGTTAATGTCACCGTTGTTGTACAGACTCCTCCTTATAATGGAGCATCTTCCTATAAGGTTGATATCAGCAAACCGGTCATTGATCTGGCAATTACTTCTGGAGCATCTGCATCGGATCTGCTTGCATCAAAAGTGACAACACTGCGTCTGGCAGAGTATCGCGGAGGCGTATTCTATCGGTATGTGAATATTGCATCTGTAAGGATCAGTAAGGGTGGACAGTATTATGGAAGTGATCTGTCAAAGGGTGGATCTTCAACAGAACCTGCAGCAATTGGCAGTGGATCAGAAATTCCGATTTCTGCGGTTTCACTGAATGGAAATGTTGTGACAAAGGCACAGACAGGTACTTATCTGCTGGAACTGAAGTTCTATCCAAGTGATGGACAGAGCACATCACTGGCTACAACTACGGGATATCTGGAAGTTACCGACAGTCAGGCAAATCCAGTGATCAGTGTAGATCGCACCGTATCTACACTAAACTGTAAGACGGCACTGGATCTGGCAAAGAACTGCCTGAGCATTCAGGGAATGGATGGCGGAGTGATTGCAGACTGTACCGTCACCGGATCGAGTGTACCGGGCGCAAGTTATTCCGTTACTTCAGGAATGTCTGTCAATATCAATTCTGTTGTTGTACAGGCAACCACAACACTTTCCGATAAGACAACGGTTGTATCTAATTATACGGTTTCTGTGGGAAGGACATTGAGAAATCAATAGTAAGCTGTTTATTGGTAATGGCATGTAAATAGTGGGGTATGATTCTTTGAATCATGCCCCCTTTTAAGTCAAAATCTGGTGATGCAGACTTTGACCGGGTATTTAATGGAGAAGAAGGAATGAGACAACAACTTCTTGATGAACTTATGCAGATATCAGAAGAGGAAAGTAAATATAAGGCAGGACAGGCAGCGATTGAGGAACAGTTATACAGCGAAGCGTCCATACAGGAGATTGATCGTCAAAAACTGCTCAGAAGGGGAAAACTGATTACTGTAAGACGTCACAGCAGATTTGTGGAATTTCCGTTGCACCGGCATAATTATGTGGAATTTATGTATGTGGTACAGGGGGAGATTACACATGTAATTGACGGAAAAGAATTAACACTTTATAAAGGAGATTTACTGATGCTCAATCAGTATGTGGAACATGCGATTCACAGAGCTGAATTTGAAGACATTGGAATCAATTTTATTGCTTTGCCGGAATTTTTTGAAATTCCGCTTGGAATGCTTCAGGAAAAAAATGTTTTAGCGGAGTTCATTGCAGGGGCATTCCGGCAGAAGAGTCCGGTTCCTCATTATCTGATTTTTCGTTTAAAGGAGAATCCCCAGATTGAAAATCTGATGGAGAATATGATAGAATCCATGCTTTATGAATATATGAATGAAGATGTTATCAATCAGTATTCCATGGGACTTGTCTTTTTGTATTTGTTAAATCATTTGGAGAATTTGAGCCATAATTCTTCTATGGATTACAAGGAGACTATTGTGCAGTCGGTTCTTGAATATATCAACAGTGATTGTAAAAATGCAAATTTGACAAAGATTGCAGCAGATACACATCAGTCAGTTACCGTATTAAGTAAGCTGATCAAGCAAAAGACAGGGGCAAATTTTCAGGATTTACTGCAACAGAGGCGATTTCAGGCTGCGGTCAAACTTCTTGAGGAAACGGATCTGTCAATCGAAGATATTTCACTTGATGTAGGATATGAGAATCAGAGTTATTTTTTCAGGCAATTTAAAAAAAGATTTGGTATGACACCGAGATCTTATCGCATAACACATCAAAAATAAAAATATCAAATAAGGACAGTTTTTTGGTCTAATCAGAGGCTAAAAAGCTGTCCTTATTTTTGTTATGGTGAAGCAAATGAAAAAGGAGGCGTGTTTTATGGATACGATACGTGCTATTATTTTTGACCTGGATGGGGTCATTTGTTTCACAGATAACTATCACTATCAGGCGTGGAAAGAATTGGCAGATGCAGAAGGAATCTATTTTGATGAGAAAATTAATGGACGATTAAGGGGTGTAAGCCGTATGGAAAGCCTTGATATCATTTTGGAGCGAGCATCAAGATGCTATACACAGGAAGAAAAAGAACAGCTTGCTACAAGAAAGAATGAAAGTTACGTTCGTCTATTGGAAAAGATGTCTCCAAGGGATCTTTCGGATGAAGTAAAAAATACGTTGGACACCTTGCGACAGCGCGGTTACAAGCTTGCAATCGGATCAAGCAGTAAGAATACAAAGAAGATTTTAAAGCAAATTGGATTAGATGGATATTTTGACGCGGTCAGCGATGGAACAAACATTACAAAGTCAAAACCGGATCCGGAGGTTTTTATAAAAGCGGCGGAAATGGTTGAGGAAAAGCCGGAAAATTGTCTTGTTGTAGAAGATGCACTTGCAGGAATTGATGCGGCTTATGCCGGTGGATTCATAAGTGCAGGGATTGGAGATGCCGCGAGTCATAAATATGTGACATATCCAATCCATACATTTTCGGATCTGCTTTCCATTGATAAGTTGTGAAAAAGTCAGTGGAGAGGTGTAATTTGAATTAATCGTACCTCTAACAATTCTAATGTGACATCCAGTTCGAGGATTTCATCGGAGTTGACAGACACAATTTTCTGATGAAATCCAGGAACGGATGATTTTTTTAACCAATCAATTTCCTGAGGTGTAGTAAGTTCCAATGCACCCATAGAAACCCATTGATCGAAAGCACTTCCATGCGTTCGATTTACATAGGTTTCAGAAATCTTATAGTTTCCCTGTGGAATATCAGATAAACACAGGGAGATCATTACCGGTTCCGAATCAGCAAAAACGGTATAGCGGTCTGTTTCTGTCATATCAAAACGTTCTCCATTCGCATATAAGTAATTAAAATGCCTGTAATTGTAAAGCATGACTTGAAAACTATCATTTTCACGGGTGATAAAATATTCGTCTCCACGCCCAAGAAACTGATCACCCAATTGTTGAAGAAGTGTGTAGGCATAATAACTGGCTTTTGGAATTCCATTTACGGTAAAAAGACCAAGTCCACCGAAAAATAACATATTTGGTAAAGAACTGTCTGCCATAAGATCTGTGAGCGCCTGATAAGTAAAACTTTCCAGACGGTCATAGTTTTCAAGGATGTTCTTGACAATATAACAGGATTTGAAGCAGGTATCATTCAGTAGATCCTGTTGGCTTGGTGTATTATTCCATTCGGATAAGTAGATTGGCAATTTACCAAGATTTAGCCGGCGTCGTTCTCTGAGAACCTGCATGACAAAATCTTTGAGTCCGTCTGGTGATTCCGATAAACTCATGGCATATATGAAACCGAAAGATTCTTTTGAATGATTTTTATTGGAAATCAGTTTGGTGTCATAATAAGTGAAACTTAAACTGTCAGGGATGCAGTCGTTTTGTTTACACCATTCCAGAAAGTTCAGATACCAGTTTTCGTAGCCTTCGGATACGATGTAGTAAGTCGGCGGAAGACTAAATTCAATATCCGGACAGAAATTTTTTACGCAAAGGAAAGTTTCCTTATAAAACTGAAAGAAGTCTTTTTCGTTTGAAAATCCGAAAAGATCCATGTTTGTGTTGGGCTGGTTCCAAAGACCGAATTTCCATGAGCGAATTACCTCAAGTCCATAGCGGTTGCTGATATGTTGCAGAAACTCTGAAACAAGCCGGCACCATGCGGCAATGGAATGGGGTTGGCTGACATTAGAACCAAACAAGCGTTTATTTGGATATTTGGCGAGCTTTTCCGGCATGTAAGAAAGTTGAATCCATGGATTAAGATGAAGTTTGGTTACAAAATCAAGAATTTTATCAATATATGTAAAACTGTACACAGGTGTACCGTTTGCTTTCTCATTGTACACATGCAGATCATCTGAAAATATACCGCATAATTTAATATATTCAAATCCAATCCTATTTTGAAATCTGGTCAACATTTCCTGAATATCACAGATTAACACATCACTGGCACGACCGACTGTCATCATTTTTTTCCATGTATGTAGCAATACGTAAGAACTTCCATTTACAGAGAAATCAATTTGTTTTTTTGATATAGGGGATACGACGTGGGTATGTGTATTGTCGTTTAAATATTTCTTTAATCCTGCAATATAATTATGTTGTTCTAATTGTTGAGAGGTCTGTTGCTTTTCTTTTTTTTGCTCGCGCCGATATTCTTTTGGCAGCATTCCATATTCTTTTTTTAAAAGAGTTACAAAGGCATGACTATTAGGAAATCCGCTGTCAATCGCTACTTCATCAATATTTTTATCTGTTATGGAAAGTTCCTGCATCGCATGCATAAGGCGGTATTGATTCAGGTAGCTTAGAAAATTCATCCCAAAATAGTCAACGAAGAATTTTGAAAGATAGGGAACGGACAAATGAACTTCATCGGCAAGTTCTTTTAAGGTTATGTTTTCTGTATAGCGCTGTTGGATTAATTGTGATATTTCTGCTATCCGGATAGCGTATTTGTGGTTTTTCTTTTCATTTGCAGTCGATAATTTTACACGGAAATGAAGGTACATAATATCCATAACATTATAGATATATGACCAGTTGCGAAGTTCGTAGCCATCTTTTTTGTCCACATTTGTTTTGATGATGTGAGCAATCAGAGAGCGTAATTGTGCAATTGCTTCCTGATTATCCGACATGGGACTAATACAGAAGAAGCGGGGATGTGATGGAACCGGCAGAATCTGTTCAAATAATGTTTGATTAAACAGAACGGTTATGATGACACAATTGACACCATGTAGTTCATGAAGTGTAAGTGGATTGATGCAAAAAATATCATCTTCCCTGAGACTGTACATATGATCATCAAATTGTAATGTACAGCTTCCGGAAACAATCATGGACAATTCAAAATAATCATGCATCTGTTGGCGGATATGATCAAATCGCTGCATCGTACACCGGATCGGCATGTGTACATCGTTATCGGAAATAAGATAGTAGTTCTCTGACATAAAATTCCTCCATTTCATATAAAAAGGTAACTATATTGATTAAAACATATATGCAATACAAAAATCAATAAAAACATAGGATTTTTAATCTATTTTTTAGAGGCGAGACTAAATTTAAGGTAAACGTATAGAAAAAAGAAAAACACATTAAAAAAATGAGTGAAACAGATAAAAAACAAAATCACATAAAAATTAACAAAAATCTATAATAAGCATAAAGACGAGGTGATAAAAATGAGTGAACCAATTTTAACAGTTGCAAATATGAATAAGAAATTTGGAAGTACAGTGGCTTTGAATGATGTATCACTGACTGTATATCCGGGAGAAATAAGAGGACTCATTGGAGAAAACGGATCGGGAAAGTCAACGGTTACTTCTATTGTAGCAGGAATGCAGGAATGTGACAGCGGTGCGATGACATTTCAGGGACAGAGCTGGAAGCCGCTTAGCATGATCGATGCACTTCACAAGGGAATTGGAATGATTGTTCAGGAGAGCGGAACAATACCGGGGATTACGGTAGCTGAGAATATTTTCCTTGCGGAGTCTGAAAAGTATAAGAATAAGTTCGGCCTGATTAATCGTAAGAAAATGAATGCGGATGCGACCAGGGTGATGAAAAATATCGGTGTCAATGATGTAACAGGCGAAATGCTTATGCAGAAGCTTGATTTTCAAACCAGAAAGCTTGTAGAGATTGCTAAAGTTGTGATGAAAGAACCTCAGATTCTGGTAATCGATGAGACGAGTACAGCATTATCACATGACGGAAGAGAAATTTTATATGACATTATGAATCGCTTCCGTAAAGAAAATAAATCAGTGATTTTTATTTCGCATGATCTGGATGAAATTATGGAAGTCTGTGATACGTTGACCGTTCTTCGAGATGGCAAGATTATCCGGACATTTGAAAAAGCAGAATTTGAGGCCGGAGCAATCCGCGCGAGCATGATCGGAAGAGAGCTGCAAGGTGATTATTATCGAAGTGACTTTCAGGCAAGTTCACAGCCGGAAGTGGCATTGGATGTAAGAAATCTGGTATATGCAGACCGGTTAAAAGGGATTTCATTTCAGGTGCATAAAGGAGAAATCGTTGGAATCGGTGGATTGGCACATTGCGGAATGCATTCTCTTGGAAAGGTTTGTTTTGGAGCATTAAAGCCGGAAGAGGGAAGCGTTACGGTGGAAGACGGAACAATCATTGACAGTCCGGCAATTGCAATGAAGAAACGTGTGGGTTATGTATCGAAGGACAGAGATGTTGAGTCGTTATGTCTTAATGCAAGTATTGAAGATAATATTTCAATTGCAGGAATGAGTGAATTTGCGATCAATAATTTTCTGATTCTGAAAAATCGAGAAAAAAAATATGTGAATCATCAGATTGAAGAATTGTCCATCAAATGTGCGGGAAGAGATCAGTCAGTATCACAGCTTTCCGGAGGAAATAAGCAGAAGGTCGTATTTGGAAAATGGATTGGATGTGGAAGTGAAATCCTTATTCTGGACTGTCCGACACGAGGCGTGGATATCGGTGTAAAACAGGCAATGTACCAGCTTATGGTGAGATTGAAAAATGAGGGAAAATCAATCCTTATGATCAGTGAGGAATTACCGGAACTGATTGGAATGAGTGATCGGATTCTAATTATGAAAAATGGTGAGGTCTCTGCGGAATTTGAGAGAAGCGAAACTCTTTCTGATGCACAGATTATTGAATATATGATTTAGGAGGCAAAAAAGAATGACGAAAAATAAAAAAATGATGATAAGTGCGTTGCCTTTTGTAGCACTTGTCGTATTGCTTGCAGTATTTTGTGGAATTGTAAGCAGTAAAGGATATCGTCTGGATATGTATATTAAGATTGTATTTAATGAAGGGATTGTATTATCAATTGTTGCAACAGGTGCAATTTTTATTTATACACTGGGTTCATTTGATATCAGCCTGGGAGCCGCAACGCTTTTTGCGGCCACGCTGGGAGTACTTACCTATAATGCAACTGAAAATTTTGCGTTGATGATTATCGTGATTTTATTAGCAGGAATTGTTTGCTCACTGGTCAATTCAGTGCTTGCGTCCATATTTCATATTCCGGTGTTTGTTACAACGGTAGCAATGATGTCCGTGTTATCCGCGATTGCATCGCAGATTATTACGACAAAAGGTGGTGCGGTTGGTGGAATCAGTATTCCAAGCGAGGTTGTAAAACATCTGGATAACTCGGCATTTAAGATTGGAGTTCTGGTAATCTGGGTTGCGATCTGTGTATTTGTTTTTGATTATACAAAGTTTGGAAGAAGAGAAAAATTTGTAGGTGGAAACCCAATCTGTGCGCAGCTTTCCGGTATTAAATATAACACATATGCAATATTGGGCTTCCTTTTGGCGGGAGTAGGAGTAGGAATCGGTGCATTTATGACATTGGTATATACACCATCTGTTACAACAACGACAGCCGGGGATATTGGAATGAATATTATGGTTGCAATTGTATTTGGAGGAATGCCGATTTCAGGTGGTGCCAGATCAAAGATTTACGCGGCAGTTGTTGGAGGATTCTCTTATATTGTATTAAATAATATTTTGGATCTGCTCATTGATTCTACATCGGGATATGGCATTACGCAGATTGTAAGTGCAGTGTTTTTTCTGATTATAGTATATGTTGCAAGCGTTAACTATCGTTCGCAGACTTTACCGCGATAAAACAAGAATTTAACACATTGTGTGTTAAAGATAAATTTTAAAAGAAAACAGGGAGGAAGAAATTTATGAAACGAACAATGAAAAAAATGTTAAGCTTTGGTCTTGTTGCAGCTATGTCTCTGACAATGCTGGCCGGATGTGGAAACAGTAAGGATGCAACAAATGATACAAATGTTTCAAATGGACAGGAGGAAAAAAAGCCGACAGGAGATGTCAAGATTGGTGTTCTGGTTCAAGATGTCAGTGGTGAGGAAGCATTAGGATTCCGTTCTTACTATGAGAATTATATTGCGGATCAGTATGGTGTAACATTTACTTACACAGACGAACTTAAGGATGCTGCAAGTGAGAAATCTGCAATTGAGAAGTTTGCTTCTCAGGGATATCAGGCAGTCATTTCTTTTTCAAGCAATGATCGTGCATTACAGATTGAAACATGTGAGGAAAACAAGATTTATTATGCAGTTGCAGCAGGAACACTTGATCAGGAACAGTTTGAAAAATATAAAACAGATGAATATTTTCTTGGACAGGTGGGTCCGAGTATGGATACAGAGTATGAAGCTGGTGTAGAAATGGGCAAGTTCTTTGCAGATAAAGGCATTAAGACTGCTGCAATCTATGGCGCATTTATTCCGAATCCAATGCACGTATATCGTACAGCCGGCGTACTTGCAGGACTTGGACTTTCTTATGGCGGAGCGACAACTGAAGAGGATGTAGTTGGTTTGATTTTTGCTGATCAGGGTATAGATTTGTCAAAGATTTCAGGAGATATCAAGATCGTATCTTATTTACAGGGATATGGTGATACAACAACAGACGAGATCAATGCAGCCATTCAGGCGGCTCCGGAAGCATTCATCTCTGTCGGAATGGCAACAACATTCTTTACACAGCAGTTGAATGCAGCAGGTATTGAGTTTTCTGATATTGATTCCTTTACCAAGAGTAATGGAGAGGCAATCACAAACGGAAAGCTTGTATATCTTGCTGGAAAATATTCATCATCGGTAGGACCTGCTTTTGCATTAGTGATGAATGCAATCAATGGGAATGTAATTCGTGATGCGCAGGGAAATGCTGTGTCACTCAGCCAAAATTATCAGGTAGCAACAGATAGTGAGACATTTGATAAATTTTACAAGAATGATAATGGTGATAACCCGATTTACAGTAGGGATACATTGGATCAAATTATTGGTGATACAGTTACTTTTGATACTATCAATGAGGTGGTTGCATCTAATTAACTTGTTTTTTATTATTTGGTCGCGGCTTCTTAAAGAAGCCGCACCCTCTCCCAATAGATGAATTTATTACTTTCATCTATTGGGAGAGGGTATGAAAAATTATCCTGTAAAAAGAAAGGAGAAGATAACATGAAAAGTAAAAACAGACTTTGTATAAAAAATTTAGCAGGAGCACTTGCCATACCGGTACTGGTGGCTATTTTGTTACAGGGTATTTGTATGGCAAAAGGAAAAACAATGATCATGAATATGACAAGCTTTGACAATTTTGTTGTCTATATTGCAATTGTTATGATCACAACTATCGCTTTGTCCATCAATCTTAACAGTGGACGTTTTGATTTCTCTTTGGGATCAATGGCATTGCTTTCCTCTGTGATTGGTGCAAAGATTACATATTCGTTTTTAGGTGGAGGTCAGGGCAGTGCACCGATAATGCTGATGCTTACTATTTTATTTGGTATGCTGCTTGGACTGATTTCCGGTGTTTTGTATGTGGTTTTACATTTGCCACCAATTATTACGTCTCTTGGTGTAACACTGATTTATGAAGGAATTCTTTTTACAATTACAGAAGGTCGTTACGTTATGAAAGAGGTACAGAATTCATCCATGACTGCTTTTACAGGAAACTGGCTTTATGCAGCAATTATTATTGTGGCGGTACTGGTAATTATTATTGGACTCTTTGATTATACAAAATTCGGATACGATTATAACGCACTTAAGAATGGTCAGAAGGTTGCAGTTAATACCGGAATTAAAGAAATTCCAAATGCAATTGCCTGTTATGTGATCTGCGGTGGCCTGATGGGAATTGTTGGCTTTTTAAACGCTTCTAGAAATACAACCATCAATGGAGGTCAGCTTAACTTTGGATCTATCAGTATTATGTTTACTGCATTTCTTCCAATGTTTATTGGATCTTATATCAGCAGATTTACCAATGAAAAGATTGGATTTTTACTTGCAGCTTTATGTATGTCAATGTTGAATTCCACATTTGCGGTATTCTCAAATGAAGTAAATGCATCCATGCAGGCAATCATTAATGCTTTATTGCTTGTAGTGTTCCTAATTTATCTGAGTAACGAACATTTATTGATTCGTGTGTTTACCGGAAAACGCAAATAAATTGCGTCAAGTTTTTACAAAAAACCTGACATGTAGCGTCAGTCTTTGCTGAATGCAACCTTAAATAACTGATGCTTAACAAATGGAGGACAGAAATATGATCAATTTGACAAAGGCACCCTTCTTTCTTGTGAAAGAGGATATCGAGTGGGTTGAAAATACAAAAAAAGCAATGACGTTAGAAGAAAAAATCGGTCAGTTATTTGTACCGATCGGATATTCAGGAGATGCAGATTATCTGGAACATGTTATGCTTTCACACCATATCGGTGGAATCATGTATCGGTGCGGTGAGGCTAAGGAGATGCAGAGAACACATCGTTATCTTCAGGAACATAGTAAAATTCCACTTTTGGTCGGAGCTAATCTTGAGGATGGTGGATGTGGAATTGCAACGGATGGAACACAGTACGGAAAACAGATGCAGATAGCTGCAACCGGAGATACCGAGGACGCCTATCGTTTAGGAAAAGTAAGTTGCAGCGAGGGGGCAGCGGTGGGATGTAACTGGGCGTTTGCACCAGTGGTTGATATTGATAGAAACTGGAGAAATCCGATTACTAATGTGCGTACATATGGTGACGATCCGGATCGGGTCTTAGCATGTGGTGTTAATTATATAAAGGCTGCAAAAGAAGAAAATGTACTTGTTGCAATTAAACATTTTCCGGGAGATGGCTGCGATGAGGTGGATCAGCATATTCTTACCAGTGTGAACAGTCTCTCCTGTGAGGAGTGGGATGCAACCTACGGAAAGATTTACAGCGGACTGATTCAGGCGGGAGCGCAGACGGTGATGGTCGGTCATATTGCACAGCCGGCATACCAGAAAGCTTATAATCCGGATTTTCCGGACAAGTTAGTTCCTGCAACACTTTCTCCGGAACTGTTAAAAGGCTTGCTTCGTAAAAAGCTTGGATTTAACGGATTGATTGTTACCGATTCTACCTGCATGGTTGGTTTTAGCTGTGCAATGGAAAGAGAGAAGGCGGTGCCTTATGCAATTGAAGCCGGATGTGATATGTTCCTCTTTAATAAAGATCTGGACGAAGATTATCGGTATATGTTAAACGGATACAGGCAGGGAATTCTGTCGGAGCAGCGTTTGGACGAGGCAATCACAAGAATTCTTGCAACTAAGGCTGCGCTGGGTCTTTATAAGAAAGCAAAGAGTGAGATTGTGCCGACGGAAGAAGCACTTCGTGTGATGCGTTCGGACGAACATGTCACATGGGCGAAAGAAAGTGCCAATGCTGCGGTTACGCTGGTTAAGGATACACAGAAGATCTTGCCGCTGAGTCCGCGGAAAACGAAGAAAGTACTGCTTGAGATTATGGGAGATTTCCCTTCAAATGAGAGAGTGTTGGAGAGTTTTCGAAGCAAACTGGTAAAAGAAGGCTTTGATGTAACGATATATGAACCGGAGAATTTCGAGACTGCAAAATTTGATGTCGGGACGTTTAAGAAAAGTTATGATCTCGTTATCTATATAGGAAATGTTGAGAATGCTTCCAATAAAGTGACCAATCGTCTTTCCTGGTACACATTCTGGGGAAACGGAAACAATGTTCCGTGGTTTGTTGCGGAACGTCCGGTGATGTTCATCAGCCTCGCAAATCCGTATCATCTGATAGATGTGCCGATGATCAAAACCTATATCAACGGATATTCTAACAGTGAGTATGTGATAGAAAGCGTTGTGGAAAAAATCATGGGAAGAAGTGCATTTACTGGTAAGAATCCAGTAGACCCGTTCTGTGGAAAAGAGTACTTGAAGTGGTAAGAGTGAGAGAAAAAAGTTATGGTGAAAAATTTAAAATTGTTGGATAAAGCGTTGCAGCTGTTACCGGAAGTAAAAGAAACGGTGGTTGAACCTCTGGATATAGCAGCTTTTTTAAAGCCTCTTAAAAAGGGAGATTCAGTTGAAATTGATTTTGGTCGACATCTTGTGGGGCACATAAAATTAAAGTTGGGGTATGTTCGTTCACATCCGGATGCTCCGGTATGGCTTCGTTTCTCGTTTGCAGAAAATAAAAAGGAATTCGAGGAACGGGTGGAAGATTATCAGGGCTGGATCTGTTCGGCATGGGTGCAGCAGGAACAGGTGCATATTGATCTTGTCCCGGGAGAATATTTTCTGCCCAGAAGATATTCGTTTCGTTACGTGAAAATCGAAGTGCTTGATGTCAGCTCTAAATTTGACCTGATTATTGAAGAGGCAAAAGCGGTTGCGTTGTCTTCAGCAGATGATAGCCGTTTATCCGCATATCATAGCGAGAATAAGGAATTGGAACAGCTTGATCGCATTGCCTGTAATACGCTGCATGATTGTATGCAGAAGGTATTTGAGGATGGACCAAAACGTGACCAGAGACTCTGGATGGGAGATCTTCGTCTGCAGGCACTTGCCAATTACGAGACTTATCAGATGAATGATATGGTAAAAGGATGTCTGTATCTGTTTGGGGCCTTACCGATGGAAAACGGTCAGGTTGGAGCCTGTGTATTCTTAGATCCGGAGCCGGAAGTGGATGATACGAGTATGTTTGATTATTCACTTCTGTATGTTGTTGCTTTGTGGGATTATTATAAGCAGACAAAAGACAAGGAGGCGCTTCGTGACTTGTGGGAGACTGCAAGAACACAGATTTCGTTGGCGCAGAAACGAGTGGATAACGGCATTGTAAGAGACCGTGATGTGTTAGGATGGTGTTTTCTTGACTGGTCGCTAGAATTAAATAAGCAGGCGGGAGCACAGGGGGTTTTACTGTATGCGATGCAGAGTGCGATTGCAATTGCACAGGAATTAAGAGAAAATCGTGATGCAGAATGCTTAAAAGGAACTTATGAAGTCTATCGAAAGGCAGCAAAAGCATATTTTTACGATGAAAAGAAAGGACTTTTTGTCAGCGGAGAAAATAGACAGATTTCTTATGCAAGTCAGGTCTGGCTGATTCTTGGCGGTGTAGTCGATTCCGAAGAAGGTCTTCGGATTTTACATAATGTTGCAGCAGATAGGGAGGCTCTTGAGATGGTGACTCCGTATATGTATCACTACTATATTGAAGCATTGTTAAAATGCAACGCGGATGAGGAAGCACTTGCTGTTTTGACAGAGTATTGGGGTGGTATGGCGCGGCTTGGTGCAGATACATTCTGGGAGCTGTATAATCCGAAGAATCCGGATGAATCCCCGTACGGCGGAACTATTGTCAATAGTTATTGTCATGCATGGAGCTGTGCACCGGCCTATTTCTTGCGTAAATATTTTGGAGAAAATTAAATAGGAGGAACTATTTATGAAAAAAATTGGGAGCAAAGTGCTTTTAATGATGGTTCTGTTTGTTGTTATATTTGGACTAAATACGATAACTTCTGTAAGATCACAAAATCGTGTAAAACGGTCTGGATTAGAAATCACGGAGCAGTATATTCCAATTCAGACAGAAATATTTACGATTCAAAAAAGTATGGAACGAGGTCAGAAATACCTTAATATTATTAGTTTGTATGATAATGCAGAACTTCGTCAACAGCTTGAAGGTTCATTGGCAGAGGAAGTGTCAACTATTACTGAGAGCGAGAAGAAGATAGATGTGTATCTAAAAGATAATAACAATACAAAGTTAAAAGATGCAATTAAGAAATATGAAGAATTCCTTGATAAAGTGCTCTTGCAATTTTCAACAATACAGGAATATGTAGATACGGGGGATTTTGCGCAGGCAAGTATAGCACTTGGATCCGATTTCCAAAATCTTGTTAGAGATATGGGAGAGAAAACAGAAACGAATCTCACGGAAAATCTGGAAGGTGGAATTTCTGAACAGTCAAAGTTGTATAATCAGGCAGTTGATATGAATATTCAAGTGACGAAAATATTATTTGTTATATTTATAATGGTGTCGGTAGTGGTTCTTTTGATTATGAGGAGAACAGTAAGCAAACCGGCAAGTGCAGCCAGTTGTCAGTTAGATCATATTATTGATGATATTAACAAGAAAAAAGGAGATCTTACAAAACGCATTACAGTCCGTTCACATGATGAAATCGGTCAATTGTCAGAAGGTATTAATAATTTTATTATTCAATTACAGATGGTTATTCGTAAAGTTCACCACCAATCGGAGTCAATGCAGAATTCTCTTGGGGTGATGAATACAGAAGTGAACAGTTCCAGCGAAAATGTAAATTATATTGCTACGACGATGGAAGAAATTACGGCACGTATGGAAGAAATAGCATCTTCAATTGAAGGGCTTATGAAGAATACACATGAGATATTGGAGTTTGTTAATAATGTAGGTGATCAGACGAAGGAATGTGTTTCCATTTCTTCCGATATTAAAGCTTTGGCAATTGGCGTAAAAGAAGAAACTGAAAAGAAGAAAAATGAAATTTCAAATCTTATTAATGAAAAACAGAATGCTTTATTTTCTTCGATAGAGGCGAGCAGGCAGATTACAAATATAAATAATTTAACCAATGATATTCTTGATATTGCAAGTCAGACAAATCTTCTGGCTTTAAATGCATCTATTGAAGCTGCGCGTGCCGGAGAAGTAGGGAAAGGTTTTGCTGTTGTGGCTGAAGAAATTCGACAATTGGCTGAAAACAGTAAAAATACTGCAAATGATATTCAGAGTATTAGTGTAGAAGTGATATCGGCAGTAAATCAACTTATGGAGAATGCACAAAATCTTATGTACTTTGTACAAAATCGGATTATGAGTGATTACGTTGGATTTGAAGGTGCTACGGATACGTATTATGAGAAGGCAGAGCATATGGATTCTGTTATGGCTGTTTTTAACGATAATATTTCGGCATTACATAAGGTTATGGCTGAGATGAATAATGGAATCACCAACATATCAACGGTTGTGGAAGAAAATGCACAGGGAATTAGCAGTGCAACAGAAAATGTGTCTGATCTTGCAAATTCTATCACGAACATTCGACAACAAGCAACGGAAAACGTTGACTCTTCAAAACATCTTATGGAAGAAATGAATCGTTTTCAGAAAATTTAGGATCAGATTCAGGGAAAGATGGGAAACATGAGAAAAAAAATTGCGTTTCTTGCAGGTGCAATCAGTTTTGATAATCAGAATCGTGTGATCGACGGTGTATTAAGACGTGCTGCGGAATTCGATACGGATGTATTTATTTTTACATGCTTTGTGAACTATGATGAGTCGGAAGAAAACAAAGTCGGAGCATTTCAAATTATGGAACTTCCGGATCTTACTACCTACGATGGTGTGATCGTTATGAAAAATTCAATACAATATGAACCGGCTTCCAACTCGTTGATGAACCGGATAAAAGAGAGCAGGATTCCAGCGGTAAGTGTTGATGAATATATTGATGGAATGCATAATGTCGGAATATCGGATTACAATAGCCAGAAACGTATTGTAGAACATCTGATAAAGAAACATCATCTGACAAAAATCAATTATGTGTGCGGTATTCTGCAGGGCAAAGAAGGAATGGAACGTTATCGGGCATATAGGGATGCTATGGAAGAGCATGGCATTCCTGTTTGTGATTGTCAGGTTTACTGCGGAAATTATAATCGTGAAAGCGGAAGAAAAGCCATCGAATATTTTATGAAAAACCAGACGCCGCAGGCAATTGTATTTGCAAATGATGCGATGGCGATCGGCGGAATGGAGCGCTTGCAGCAGTATGGTTATGAAATCCCAAAAGATATCGTAGTAACCGGTTTTGACAATGATGAGCTGTCCGCATTTTATATTCCGTCTTTGACGACCGTTGATCGCAGACAGGAAATGCTCGGGGAAAAGGCGGTCGATCTGCTTTTTGATGCACAAAGTCATACATCTGTGAAATTGGAAACCCAGATTCTGTATCGGGAAAGCTGCGGATGTAACTGCCAGACACCAAAGTCGATTCGGGATCTTCGAGTGGAATATCAGAACCAATGCTTAAGCTATGAGGAGGCACTAGATGCGTTAAAAAGTATGGAACTCGATCTGACCGGGCTTGAGAGTGTGGAAGAATTGTGTTCGCGGTTAAAAAAATATGTTATCCGATCAGATATGAAAGAGTTTTATCTTTGCCTGTGTGATGAAAAAAAGTTGTTTGCGTATGATGACATAAAAACTAATATCAGAGAACAAGCGATTTGTGAGCACTATACCCAAAAGGTTCATATACCGCTTGCCTATCATGATAGAAAGTTTGACTCCTATGGAAAATTTCCGTCAAAGGAAATTTTGCCTTATGAAATGAGAAATAAATTACAGAAAACATTCTACATAGTGACACCAATTTATTATCAAAAAATATGTTATGGATATTGTGTCTCGGATGGAAGTGTCTTTGCGTTAAAAAGTGAGCTTGCATATTTATGGACGGTTAATATCGGTATGGCACTCGAAAATATTCGCAAATGGAAATGGATCAATCAGATGAATGAGAAGATCAACCGTATGTGGAAGTATGACATGCTGACACAGGTGTTCAATCGGAGTGGCTTTTTTTATTCCGCAAATGCGGTTGTTGAACGGATTAAAGGACAACATCGGCGGGCATTTATGATTTTTTTGGATATTGACGGTCTAAAGAGTGTCAATGATGGGTTAGGGCATAAGGTCGGCGATGCTTTCATACGCGAGATGGCAGATGTGATAAAGGCATCAGTTCCGAAGGATTGTCTGGTAATGCGTTATGGAGGTGATGAATTTGTGGTGTTTGGGAGTTGTACGAATGCCAAGCGGATGCAGATGATCGTAAGTAAGATAAAAAATACAATGGAAAAAGAAAATCAAAACGAGAAGAGAATCTACCAATTGTCTGCCAGTATCGGATGTTCCGTACATGCATCTGACGAGATTGATGATTTAAATCAGTTGATCGAATCGGCGGACAAGCGCATGTATGAAGAAAAGAAAGAAAAACATATGAGAAGATAATAAAGGCTATTCAGAAAATAAGGACAGTTTTTTAGTCTAATCAGAGGCTAAAAAGCTGTCCTTATTTTTGTTATCTTTTTGGTGTATCAGATAAGAGAAAAAGGGGGCAGACAATGGAAAACAGATATTATCTGGCGATTGATATCGGAGCGTCGAGTGGACGCCATATTCTTGCGCATAAGAAAGACGGGCGAATTGTCTTAGAGGAGATCTATCGATTTCCAAACGGAATGCAGGAACATAACGGACATAAAGTGTGGAATGTGGATCAGCTTTTTGGGGAAATTCAAACCGGAATGAAGAAATGTGCGGATATAGGAAAGATTCCGTATAGTATGGGAATCGATACCTGGGCTGTAGATTTTGTATTGTTGGATGATCAGGGACAAAGAATTGGTGATGCCGTGGCATATCGTGATGCGAGAACGGATGGGATGGACAAGCAGGTATATGAGATTATTTCGGAAAATGATTTGTATGAAATTACGGGTATTCAAAAGCAGAAGTTTAATACGATCTATCAGCTAATGGCGCTTAAGCAGCAGAATCCGGAAAGCCTGGATAGGGCACAAAGTATGCTTATGATTCCGGATTATTTTAACTTTCTTTTGACGGGAAATAAGTTACAGGAATATACGAACGCGACAACAACACAGCTGGTTGATCCGAAAGCCAATGACTGGAACTGGGCATTGATTGATCGGCTGGGATATCCGAGAAC
>ERZ791930.555-NODE-555-length-27273-cov-3.420347_pt1 | contig 27273 bp, 27 predicted proteins | sample MGYA00510128_ERZ791930 | MGnify/ENA primary metagenome ERZ791930 (study PRJEB30046, sample SAMN00792057) | human gut metagenome | study: EMG produced TPA metagenomics assembly of the A metagenome-wide association study of gut microbiota in type 2... | reverse complement strand
ATATACGTATAAAAATAACTGTTATACAATTATATAAATTTTAATAAGAGATAAAAATAAAATAAAGTTGTTTATAAAAAGTCTAACACGTAATAATATTTTGGTCAAACAAATGTGCCTTTGTGCTAAAAAAATATAATTTATGACATTTTTTGTTCAAAATGATACTTTTTTTAAGATTACTTATGTACAAAGATAGATAAATGAGAATAATGTTTGCAAAGAAAAGGCAACGAGCAGATAAAGATAATAATGTAGAAAAATTTCGTACTAAAATAGCAGATATTAATAATACGTTGTCGTTTGCTGCAGCATAACAATATATGAAGTGAATCAAAAAATATACCATTTAAAGATTTGCAATCAGATATTTGAGATAATGCTATAATATAGTAGAAGAAATATGCTTGTATACAGAGAATAAATTGTTAATTAAACCGCATTGTGATATAATTTCAATACTAATAAAAATGCAGTCAGATAGTTTTAAAATACACCTTTAGAATAAGGAGGAAGGATAATTGATCACCTTAAAAAACGGTGACGGAATAAAATGGCCCCACGGCAAACGCATTGCTGTGCTGCTGACATTTGATTTTGATGCCGAATATCTGCGCTATTCCGTGACTGGACAGGATAAGTTAGGGTTTTCAGATATATCGCGTGGGCAATATGGACCGCATGAAGGGCTAAAACGTTGTCTTGATATGCTGCAAAGACAAAATATTAAGACTACATTTTTTGTGCCTGGTATTGTTGCGGAAAAATATCCTGATGAGGTCAAGCAGATAGTATCTCATGGGCATGAACTGGCTTATCATGGTTATGCACATGATGCGCGTATAGGAATTCCTCAGGCAGAGGAAGAAGCTAATATGGCTAAGACTGAAAAAATTTTAGAGGCCCTCAGCGGCAGGCGTGTTATAGGGCATCGTGCACCGCTGGATGCTATGCAGACTTACGCTGTAGAGCTGATGCAAAAGCGTGGCTACTTATACAGTTCCACTTTGAAAGACTGTGACTGGGCCTATATCCATGTAGGCGAGCATCCTGTAGTAGAATTACCTACGGAACCAGGCTTTGATGATTTTTCATTCTTCTATTTTTCTTATGCAGATGCGCATACAATTACCTGCTGTTATCCGTCAAGCTATGTTTATAATATGTGGAAGGATGCTTTTGATGAGTTGGCAAATGAAGGCGATAAGATAATGTGCCTTAAACTGCATCCACAGCTTATTGGTCGTTCAAGCCGTATCCGCATGCTGGAGCAGCTCATTCTCTATATGCGTCAGAATGGTGCCTGGATTGCCAGCTGCGAGGAAGTAGCCCGCTATGTACTGGCACAAAATGGAAAGGAGGCTGACTTAGATGTTATGGCCTGATAATAAGCGTATGGCGCTTATGCTTTCCTTTGATATAGATGCTGAAACCTTATGGCTTACGCGTAATGAGATTAATAAAAATCATCTTTCTAATCTGAGCCGCGGCCTTTATGCTGTAAAGCAGGGAATTCCTCGTCTTCTGCGAATGCTGGAGGAAGAAGGGCAGCAGGCGACATTTTTTACTACTGCATATACTGCAGAAATTCATCCGGAAGTTATTAAATGTATCGCTTTCTGCGGACATGAAATTGCTTATCATGGTTATCTGCATGAAGTTTATGATACTTATGAAAAAGAAAATGCCTTAATGGAAAAGGCTGAAAGCATTATACAGAATATTACCGGTAAGCGTCCTGTCGGTAATCGTGCGCCGGACGGTTTTGTATATGATTTTCATTTGCAGCTTTGGCTTGACAGAGGGTATATTTATTCTTCTAACTGGCGTAATAATGACGGTCCTTTCCTGCACAAGATAAATGGTAAAACAGTGCCGATAGTGGAACTGCCTAAGGATGGCATTGTAGATGATACTAGTTATGATATGTATACTATTCAGGCACCGGAGCATCATTATCTGCGCAGCGGACGTGAAATGACGGAAATCTGGATGGAAGAATTTGCCGGTCTGGCAGATGAAGGACGTATGATGAATTTTGTTATGCATCCGCAGTTTATCGGGCGTCCTGGTTATGTACGCGCGTTACGTGATTTTATCCGTTACGCAAAGGATAATGGAGCATGGCTGTGTACAGATGAGCAGGCTGCCCGATGGGTATTGGCTCAGAATGGATTTACAGAGTTTGCTTAATGGCTTAAGCCTTTGTTAAATAAACAATGAGAGGGGTTAAAAAATGTTTATCAAAAAAATTACTAAAAAATTATTGGTTTTAAGTGCTTTGGCAATGTTTGTGCTTGCTGCAGCAGGCTGTGGCGGCAATGATAAGGCTGATGCTCCGAAGGATGCGGCAAATGGCAAGCTGAATATCGCTATTAACGCCACGTTCCCGCCGTTTGAAGCTGTGAAGGAAGGAACCCATGATTATGTAGGCATTGATATTGATATTGCACGTTATATTGGTAAAAAACTTGGTAAAGAGGTTACTTTTACCGATATGAAATTTGCTTCATTAGTGCCTACGCTGCAAAGCGAACGTGCAGACATGATTGTATCTGCCATCAGCCCGACTGATGAACGTAAGCAGGTACTTGCTTTCAGTGAACCATATTACTATCCGATGAAAGCAATCATCTGCCTGAAGGATGCTGGTTATGACAGCTTTGATAAACTGCAGGGCAAAAAAGCCGGTGCTTCCATGGGGACTACTTATGTACAGGATTTAAAAGATGCCGGTGGTATTGATGTTGTAGAACTGGATAATACGCCGCTGGTTGTTCAGGATATTTTAAACGGACGCCTTGCTGCAGGTTTGTTTGATGCTGCGCAGGCTGCTGTTTTTGTCAGCCAGAATGATAAGCTGGAGATGCATACGCTTAATCTGCCCATCGTTTATGCAGATACTTTCGCTATTGCACTGCCTAAAGATTCCAAAGACGTTGAAAAGATTAACGGTATTTTGAAAGAGATGCAGACAAACGGTGAAATGCATAAGATTTTAGTTAAACATCTGGGTGAAACGGCAACCAAACAATATGAAGACGCTGTTGCCAAACTGGATATAGTAAAAAAATAGTCTGTAAAATGACAATAACCCGGCGGCGCAGGTGCGTTGCCGGGCTTTAGCTTAAAGGAGTATAATTCATGCTTGATTTTTCTGTTTTAGATCCGTATCTGCCGCTTTTGGCTTCTGCAGTATGGATTACGATTAAATTTACTTTTTTCTCTACCCTTATCGGGTTTTTAGGCGGTTTTATCCTTGCCCTGATTACTCTTTCCCATAACCGTGTCTTTTCCTTTCTGGCGAAGGCCTATATTTCCATCTTCCGCGGTACGCCGCTTCTGGTGCAGCTCATGCTGATTTATTTTGCTACACCGCAGCTGACTGGTTATACCATCAGTGCGCTTGAAGCGGGTGTTCTTTCCTTTGGTCTTAACTCAGCCGCTTATATTTCCGAAGCGCTGCGCGGCGGCATTCTCTCCGTAGACCGTGGGCAGTGGGAGGCGTCCATGTCTTTAGGCGTGCCGACGCATCGCTTTATATTGGATATTATCCTGCCGCAGGCTATTAAAAATGCCCTGCCGTCGCTGGTTAATGAAAGCATCATGCTGCTCAAGGATTCCAGTCTGGTCTCCGTTATCGGTGTTGCTGATACCCTGCGCTGGGCAGACCTGATTCAGGCAAAGACTTTCCGCGCCTTTGAGGCCTTTATTGTTGCGGCAGCGGTTTACTATGTACTGGTAATGCTGCTTAATCTGTTAGGAGCTTATCTGGAAAGGAAGGTGCGTGTCAGTGATTAAGGTTGAACATCTGGCTAAAAGCTTTGGTAAAACACAGGTTTTAAAGGATATTTCTCTGACAATAAATAAAGGTGAAGTAGTAACTATTATAGGGCCTTCCGGCAGCGGTAAGTCTACGCTTTTGCGTTGCTTAAATCTTTTGGAGCATCCGGACAGTGGTAAAATCTTCTTTGATGGAACAGATATTTTAAGCGGTAAAGTTAAAATTGAAGATATTCGTAAAAATGCCTGCATGGTATTTCAGCATTTTAACTTATTTGCTAATATGACGGCACTGCAGAATGTTGCTTATGCGCCGCGGGTAGTTAATGGCTTAAACCGTGCGGAAGCAGAAGAAAAGGCACTGAAGCTGCTTAAAATGGTAGGACTTGGAGATAAAGCTGCGCAATATCCCAGTAGACTTTCCGGTGGTCAGAAGCAGCGTGTAGCTATTGCGCGTGCTATGGCAATGGAACCGGAAGTTTTGCTGTTGGATGAACCTACCTCTGCTCTTGACCCGGAAATGGTTAAAGAGGTTTTGGACGTTATCAAGGGTCTTGCCAATACAGGCATAACTATGGTTTTAGTAACCCATGAAATGGGTTTTGCCCGTGATGTTTCTGACGTTATTCATTTTATGGATGAAGGCTATTTGATTGAAAGCAACACACCTAAAGAATTTTTTGCTAATCCGCAGACTGAGCGTGCACGTAAATTTTTGTCTACTATTTTATCTTGAGGCGCATCATGAAAATAATGATTATTAATCCTGATTACGGGGTAACTAAAGAAGAAATAGATGTGCGCCTGCGTATTTTGCGGTGCTATGTTTCTGCTGATACGGAACTGTCAATGGTTTGTCCGCAGAATCTAAATGTAGAAATAAATTCTGCCTTAGATGTGGTATTTGCGGGAGCAGAAATTGTAGACTTGGCAGTAAAGGCACAACATTCAGGATTTGACGCTGTTGTACTATATTGTTTTAGTGACCCTGTTATTGATGCATGCCGTGAAGCGTTGGATATACCTGTAATAGGCGGTGCACAGGCTTCATGTCTTGCTGTGCTTAATATCTGCCGCAATTTTAGTGTGATTTTGGCAGATGATGTGCGCTTGCCGGAGAAAAAATTATTTTTACGCACTCTTGGCGTTGATGCGACGCGTATAAATGATATTACAGCTGTTGATTTAAATGGTATTTCCATTTGGCAGGACAGAGATGCAGCTTTACAAAGACTTGTAGTTTGCGGACAGAAAATGCTTGAGCAAAGTCATACGGAAGCAATAGTTTTGGGATGTCTTTCGTTTTTAGGTTTGGCTGAGCCTTTAAGTCAAATTTTAGGTATTCCTGTTATAGATCCTGCAGTTTGTGCTATTGCTACAGCAGAAAGCATTGTACGGCAGAAACTTTTTACCAGTAAAGTTAGCTATCCTATGTTAAGCATTTATGCTAAAGAAAATTTAGGCTTAAAAAGCTGGTAAAGTAAATAGTTTATTAAAAATGAAAAACCGTAAGGTGTGAAAATGACCTTACGGTTTTTATCTTGTTTTGAACTGTATTTTATTTGGAAATAAAAAAGAGCTTTCAGGAAAATTCCTGAAAGCTCAGAACCTTTGATGGTGGCGGAGTGGGTGGGATTCGAACCCACGCACGGGGTAAACCGTCTAACGATTTAGCAAACCGTCCTCTTCAGCCAGCTTGAGTACCACTCCGTAAGACTACTTGTTCATTATAGCTGATATTTCTTGTTTTGGCAACTATTATTTGCAAATTTTTTGTATGGCGGAGAGGGTGGGATTCGAACCCACGGAGGCTTTCACCTCGCTAGTTTTCAAGACTAGAGCCTTCAACCACTCGGCCACCTCTCCATTAGAATTTAATTATATAATAAAATAAGATATCAGTCAATGAATTTATATTTTGTTAAATAATAGATAACTGAAAAAGTAACAGTTTTGTGGACTGATTAGTCAGTTATAAATAAAATGAACAGTTTTACTTATGCTTAATGTCTAAAACTTCCCGTCAATACTGGGTTTTGAGAATCATAAAGTAAATTTTCAGAATTTTTTTATGATAAATTATTTGCTTGCTTTTTAAAAAATGACGAGTTATAATATGACTGTAAAATAACTCGCAAAGATATCTGTAAAGATATCTATTTTACACCTTCCTTAGTTTATAGAATTTCTTGACGAAGGATATGAAGCTGACAAAACAGTAGAGGAAACAAGGCAACTCTTACAGGCTTTTGTGAGCGGAGGCTTCTTTGACAGGAGATTTTATAAAAATAAAAATCTCTTATCCAAGAGGAGGAAATTGACATGAAAAAATCTTTAGTACTCGCAATGGCTATGGCTCTCGGCGTAACTGCATCCGCATACGCTGCAAATCCGTTCTCTGACGTACCGGCTGGCCACTGGGCATATGACAGCGTAAACAAACTGGTTGCTGCTGGCGTAGTTGACGGTTATCCTGACGGCACTTATGGCGGAGACAAACTGATGACCCGCTATGAAATGGCACAAATCGTAGCAAAAGCAATGGCAAAAGGCGCTGACGTAGACAAACTGGCAGCAGAATTTGCTGACGAACTGGATACCCTCGGTGTTCGCGTTGCTAATCTCGAGAAAAAAGCTGACAACGTAAAAATCACTGGTGAAATCCGTTATCATTATGCTGACAGCAGTGACGACTTTAATGGTTGGGAAAATAAATTGCGTTCCCGTATCTGGGTAAATGGTCAGGTAAATGATGACTGGACCTACACTGGTATGATCGAAAACACTCAAAACTTTGCTAATGACAAAGGTGATGAAGATACTAAATTCCAACGTGCGTATGTAAATGGTAAACTGGGTGGTGTAGCTGTTCAAGCTGGTCGTTATAACCTTAAATATGCTGACGGCAATGTTTATGATACTCGTTTTGATGGTGTACAAGCTTCTTATGGCAAAGACGTTAAATTAACTGCTGGCTATGGTAAAGCTACTCCTTCTTCTGTTGCTCGTATTGAGAATGCTGACGTTTGGTATGCACAACTGAGCGGCAAAATGAGCAAACTGTCTTTAGCTGCTGGATATTCTGAATGGGATGACATTAATGGTCTTGATGTAGATGACAGCATTTGGCATGTAGGTGCTGATTATGCATTTGATAAAAATGTTAAATTAGGTGCTATGTACCTGTATGGCGATGTTGACGATTATCATGGAGACGATGACGGTTATGTAGTAACTGCTTCTTATAAAGGAGCTAAAGCTTCCGATGTTGGTTCTTGGGGCTTAGTTGCTAAATACTATGATCAAGGTGCTACCACTTACATGGATCACACTATGAATGGTAAAGCTGATGACATGTTCGGCTTCAAAGGTTACAGCGTATTTGCTAATTATACCTTTGCAAAGAACATCGTAGGTCAAGTTGAATGGTATGATCTTGAAGGTAAAGAAGGTTCCGGTGATTCTCAAACCATCTGGTCTCAACTGCTCTTCACTTTCTAATCTTAGGGTTAGTAAATAACTTTAAACAAACTTTCAAGGGACAGCGTATGCTGTCCCTTTTTTGTATGCCTTTACTGTTCGTCAAAAACGGCAAATAACGATATGAAATATTATGGGGATAAATTTGCGAAGAGAAATACAAAGATACTTAAGTAAAAAACAAATTGTTTTTAAAAGTAGCCTAAAATGTATAATTAAACTAAAATAAGTAAAACTACTTGAGAAAATATGAAGAATCTGTTGCAAAAATGTAAAAAATATGCTATTCTCTGGATATAGATTTTGCATAGGCTAACTGATAAAATTGTAGAAAAATTTTTCAGCAGAGGAAACAAGGCAACTCTTGCAGGTAAAAAATTTTTTGAAGATTTTTTCGGCAGGCTGAACAAAAGCTAAATACATTTTCCTTGGGAGGAAACAGACATGAAAAAATCTTTAGTACTTGCAATGGCTATGGCTCTCGGCGTAACTGCATCCGCATACGCTGCAAATCCGTTCTCTGACGTACCGGCTGGCCACTGGGCATATGACAGCGTAAACAAACTGGTTGCTGCTGGCGTAGTTGACGGTTATCCTGACGGCACTTATGGCGGAGACAAACTGATGACCCGCTATGAAATGGCACAAATCGTAGCAAAAGCAATGGCAAAAGGCGCTGACGTAGACAAACTGGCAGCAGAATTTGCTGACGAACTGGATACCCTTGGTGTTCGCGTAGCTAACCTCGAAAAGAAAGCTGACAACGTAAAAGTAACCGGTGAAGTTCGTTATCGTTATGCTGACAGCGATGCATCCGGCAACTATGATAACACCATGCGTAACCGTATCTGGGTAAATGGTCAGGTTAATGATGACTGGTCTTACACTGGTATGATTCAAAATGTTCAAGATTTCCATAATGATAACGGTGACGAAACTACTGATTTCCAACGTGCTTATGTAACTGGTAAACTGGGCGGTGTAAACGTACTGGCTGGTCGTTACAACATGTACCTGGCTGACGGTAATGTTTATGATACCCGTGCTGATGGTGTAGAAGTTTCCTACGGCGAAAACATTAAAGTAACTGGTTTTGCAGGTAAAGCAACTGATGGTATTGATGATGCTGGTGTTAAATATTCCTATGGTAATTATGCAGGCGGTAGCATTTCTGCTGATGTAGCTGAAGGACTGAATCTGAATGCTGGTTATGTAAACTTCAAAGATATGGAACAATATTCTGGTGCAGCTAATACTAACTCTGACAACGCTATCTGGTGGGCTGCTGCGGCATATAACTTTGATGCAAATCTGTCCTTGTCTGCAATGTATCTGAAAGGTGACGCAGATGAAGAAACCCCGAGTCGTGTTTATGCTGCCAACGACGATGACGGCTATGTAATCGGCCTGAACTATAAAGGCGCTAAAGCTGACGAAGTAGGCAGCTGGGGTCTGTGGGCTAAATATTATGACCAGGGTGCAGAAACTTATGTTCCTGGCGCTCACACCACTGATGCTAACCAGTTTGCTGGTGAAGGCTTCAAAGGTTATGGCGTATGCGCAAGCTATACTTTCGCTAAAAACATTGTTGGTAACCTGGCTTGGTATGATACCGAATCCAAAACTAATGACGACGACGATCAACGCATTGTTGCTGACCTCTACTTCACTTTCTAATTTTATAAGTGATATTTTTAAGCAGGACAACTTAGGTTGTCCTGCTTTTTGTTATTATTGGAATAAAATATAGTGTATTTTTTAGGGAAATATGGTAAGATATATACATATCAATTTGCTTTTTTTGGGAGGAATTATAATGAAAAAAGTTTTACGTTATTTAGTAATGACTGTAATGGCAATCTGCTTTGCTATTCCTGGTATTAACGCTGCTGAAGCAGCAACTGTTGCTCTGTTGCCTTTGGTAAATAATGTACAAGGTGACGAACTGGCCAACCAGGTGTTCTACAAACAGGCAATGGCTGTATTAAACAGTAAAAAAGGTTTTGTGATGGTAGAAAATGATAAGCTGACTGCTGTTATCGAAAAAGAAACTGCAGCAGGTTCTTTGCCGAGCGAAGCTGCTCTGCAGACTATTGCTAAAAACGGCGATGTAGATATCGTAATTGCTATGCAGCTGGATACTCTGGAAGATAATGTAATTATGTCCAGTGAAGAAAATAAACTGCAGCTTGATTTGCAGGGTTATGCTGTTGCGTATAACAGACTGACTGGTGAATTCTATAAGCACAGAATTTACAATGATAAAATTGTTCCGGAAGCTGTAACCGCACGTTGGGACTGGGTACATGAAGAATGGGGCCGCAGTGTAAGACTGGAAATGGATCGTATTTTATCTGGTAAATAATATTATAAGACAAAAGCAGGATGGCTTGTGCTGTCCTGCTTTTTTATATTGTTTTATAGAATAAAAATATGCTAAAATATACTAAATAATATTTAAGGATGTGTTTGTATGAAAAAAATTATACGTTATTTTATGATGTCTGTGTTGGCTCTGTGCCTAAGTATTCCTTGTTTCAGTGCTGCGGAAGCAGCAACTGTTGCTTTACTGCCGTTAATCAATCATACAGATAATGAACTGGCTAATAAAGTTTTCTACAAAGAAGCTCTTGGTTCATTAAAAAGACAGCAGGGATTTGTCTTGGTAGAAAATGACAAACTTACTGCAGCAATCGAAGCAGCTAAACTGAATGGTAATTTGCCGAATGCTGCTCAAATGAGCAAGATTGCAGCTGATGGCGGAGTTGATATTGTAATTGCTATGCAGCTGGATGAATTAAGTAAGACAGTAAGACCGTCTTCTGAGGAAAGAACGCTTATTTTGAACTTGCAAGGACAGGCTGTAGCGTATAATGCTATTACAGGTAAAAACTACAGTCGCAAGATTAGTTCCAGTGCCAGAGCTCCGGAAGCTGTAACATCTCGTTGGGATTGGCTCAATGAACAGTGGGGCCGTCAGGTGCGCTTGGAAATGGAAAAAGCTTTAAAAGCACAGTAGTTGGTAAAACTCCCGTTATTGCTGAATAACGGGAGTTTTTATGTTATAATTAAGCTATAAGATTTTCGAGCGAGGTACTTTATGGATAAAGAAATTCTGCAGTACGTAGGAAAAAGTTTGTATAAGACACATATTTTGAAAGAGTTTAAGCGTTATGTGGTATTTATGACTCGTTGTCATCTGCATATGCGTTATATAGATGATATTTTAGATTTTTTTGCAGCAAGTGAATTACGTCAGAAAATGCTGCAAGGTACACCGTCTTTTGTAGAGCAGGTAACACGTTCGTTCTTTTACAAAAATTCTACATGGGCTGAAAGAGTAGAATTAGTTAAAAAACATATTCTGTATTTGGAAGAGCGGTTTAAACTGAAGTTTTTACAAAAGATATATGCTGATAATCAACGGCTGCGTGTGTGGGAGGATGTTTATCAGGATAAGCCTTTGGGTATGGATTTATGGTTCCACGGCGGACAGCGTAAAGAGGGCTGCCTGTCTTTGGTTTTAAATTATGAAAGCGAAGAATTATACCAGATAATGTTCTGGTTAGGGTATGATAAAGCTGACGAGCCATCCTTGTTTATTGGCGCACTGCAGGGTACTCCTAACGGCAGCGAAATTATCAAAGGACTTACGAAGGCGTTTTATGGATATCGTACCAAGAATTTGATTTTCTATGGTATTCGTAATGTGGCTGCATGTTTTGGTGCTAAAAATATTTATGCTGTAGCCAATGAAGGTTATTATGCAATGAATCATATTCGCCGTGACCGCAAGCTGAAAACTTCTTTGGATGATTTTTGGCAGGAGTGCGAAGGCGTGCAGTGCGAAGATAAACGTTTTTATAAGTTGCCTATTGAAGAATATCGCAAATCTATGGAAGAGCTGAAACCTTCTAAAAGAGCACAGCACCGCAGACGTTTTACCAAGATGGATGAGATTACAGAGGCAATAAAAAATTCTTTAGCTGCTTACCAAAAATAATATGTTCTAATTATATACATTTTGTGTAAAACTGTATTTCCTGTTGAATGTATGTTACAATAGGAGTATAAAATTTCCTTATGGAGGGATTAACATGAAAAAGCGCATTCTGTCACTTATAATGACCTTCATTTTTTGTCTAACTGCAGTTGTACCGGCTTTTGCAGAGGATAACATCTCTGTTCCGGCAGCTGATAAGATTTCATCCATGGAAAAAATGTTGTACGGTACTGAACAAAGCGGTTCTTTGATTCAGCGTATGGATAGTATTGAAGACGACGTTTACGGTACTATTACTGCTGATCCTATTTTAGATCGTATTGATAATATGTATGATTATCTTGAAGGTTCTCCTTCTAATGGCGAAGCTTCTTTTGCTACTCGTTTAAATGTTGTTGAATGGCGTTTTAATGAAAGTATGTCTGGCGGTCCGGCAAAATCCCGTATTGAAGCAGTAGAAAGATTGTTAAATGGTAAGGTTGTTGAAGGTTCTTTATCTGGTCGTTTGGATGAACTTTTAAAATTAGCGTCTTATGAGAATGGTGTTGTTCCTGTACAGGAAGTTGTACTTCCTAAAGACTCTGTAATGCAGATTGAGTTTACTCAGGAATTGTCCAGTAAAATGAGCCGTGAAGGTGACCCTGTATATTTTAAAGCTGCAGACAATCTTTATGTAAATGATGTGCTTGTTCTTCCTAAAGGAGCTACCGGTGTAGGCAAAGTTAAAAAGGTTGTGCAGCCTGGTATTTTTGGCAAGGATGCAAGAATAGATATTGATTTTACTAATATTTACGCTGTTGACGGAACTGCTGTATCTATCTTTGTTGGCGATTTAGCTAAGCAGCAGGCTGAATCTATTGCCGGTGCGGCTGGTGCAGCAATTGGCGGTATGATTATTCTTGGACCTATTGGTGCTGTAGGCGGTGCATTTGTTAAAGGTAAATCTGTTACTATTCCTGTAGGCAGCAAAACTTATGTACAAACTACTGCTGATACTTCTATTCAGGGTGTAGTTTATCAGGGATTCTAAAAAAAGTATAAAAAGCTCACTGAAAAGTGAGCTTTTTATTTTTTTGTGATATAATATTAACTGGATATTTGTATGCTTTTATATACATTAAGGAGAATGAGATTATGAAGAAAACTTTTATTGTAACTGCCTTGGCTTTGGGAATGACAGTTCCTGTTTATGCTGCACAGTTTGATAATAGTGGAGATAAAAAGTATATGGCTCCATCTGCAGTAGAAGATCCTAATGCTGTAGTTGCACACAGAGAAAGTACAGAGGAGACTTCTGTTTTACCGATTACAATAACTGGTGAGCATGCCAGCTATGATAATGTATCTGGAGACTTTTATGCTGAAGGAAATGTAAAAGTTAATCAGGGAAGTCAGGATATTTATACTACTAAAGTACGCGGTAATATGAAAACTGGCGATATCTGGATGGAAGAAGGAGGGTCCTTGGAAGAAGGCAATTCTGAAACTGCCGCTGAATGGGGTTATTATAACTTTAACAGCAAAACAGGTGAACTGAAAAAAGTTGACGGTAAAAACGGTAAAGACTTTTATAAAGCACCTCATGCAGTTATTGATCCGGAAAAAATAACTTTGGATGAAGGCGGTACAACAACCAGATGCCCTGCTATAAAAAATACTCCGTGTTTGGAAATTAAAGCTAAAACCTTTGAAATTTATCCTAAACAGAAAATGATTGCGCGTGATGTACAGGTTTTTGTAAAAGGTAAGCATGTGTATTCTCGAGATATTTGGGAAAATGATATAAGTGAAAGCGGAGAAGAAAAATTGATGCCGCGCATTGGCTATGATAGTGATAATGGCGCTTATATTCGCCTTGAATATGAACGTCCTCTTAGCGATAAAACTACTGCTTTTGCAGATCTTGCTCTCTATTCAGATGAAGGTTACCGACCGTTGTACGGGTTACGTCATAATGAGCGCAATTTCAATGTTGAATTTTCTAATGGTTGGGAAGAGGAAGATGATGATTGGGTTAAGAAGCAGACTAATATTAGATTTAACTATAAGCCACATCATTTCTCAGATAAACTGCCATTGTCCTATAGCTTTTATGGCGAGCATGGTTTATGGAAAAATGATGATACTGGTAAGCGCAGCTGGCATACGGAATATGGTGTTTTCTTAAATCATGATAGAATTTATTTGTTTAACAGTCCTTATACGACCTTAGATTTAACTGTTGGTAAAAAATGGACTAAAGAAAGCTTGGGAGATACAACAGAATCTACTAACGTTTATTATGCTACTTTGGGACAGCAGCTTACTGATAAATGGAGAACATGGGTTGGCTACTATAAAGAAGACTTTACATCAAATGTATTTGATTATGGACAGCCTGATATGGAAACAGAGCTGAGAAATGGCATTGAATATAAATTTGATGATAAAAACAGTATTTCAGTTATAAACAGGTATGATTTAGAAAACAGCAGAAACTATGAAACTGATTACAGATTTGTACATCGCTTCTGCTGCTGGCAGCTTGCTTTGGAATACGAAAAAGAACATTATAAAGATGATGACAGTTTAACTATCAAATATGAATTTGTAAACTGGTAATGAGGTATAGTATGGAAAAAATTATCAGACAGCGTTTTGAAGAACATTTGGAAGTTGCTAACACTGTTATGCAGAGTAATATTTTACAGCAGATTGAACGTATTGCTGCTAAAGTAAAAGAAGTACTGGCAAATGGAAATAAAGTTCTGTTTTGCGGTAATGGGGGCAGTGCAGCTGACAGTCAGCATTTAGCTGCAGAATTTGTGGGACGCTTTCAAAAAGAGCGTCAGGGATTGCCTGCTATTGCATTAACTGTAGACACTTCTATTTTGACTGCGGTAGGTAATGATTATGGTTTTGACAGAGTTTTTGCACGCCAGGTAGAAGCGCTGGGACAAAAAGGAGATGTTCTGGTAGGCATTTCTACCAGCGGAAACAGCTCTAACGTAGTTAAAGCTGTTGAGCTCGCAAAAGAAAGAGGAATATACTGCGTAGGCATGACTGCTTCTGGTGGCGGGCGTCTGGCAGAGCTTTGTGACGAGTGCATTGCTGTACCGGCACAGGTAACGGCAAGAGCACAGGAAATGCATATCCTTATCGGACATATTTTATGCGAACTGGTGGATGGTGAATAATATGGCAGATTTTGCTGCAGCAACCTTTCTGACAGAAAAAATACAGCAGCTTAAAATTGCTGTCATTGGCGATGTAATGCTGGACAGGTATTTTCATGGTGAAGTAAAACGCATTTCTCCTGAAGCTCCGGTACCAGTAACTAAAATTAACAGTATTAAATCAGTTTTAGGTGGCGCTGCTAATGTAGCAGCTAACTTAGCTCATCTGGAATGCAAGGTTTATATGGGCGGCGTTACCGGTGATGATGAAAATCGCAGTTTATTAGAAAAGCTGATGGATGAAGCTGGTATTGATCACAGCGGCTTGGTGAGCAGTAACAAAAGAAAAACGATTACCAAGATGCGTGTTTTAGGCGGCAATCAGCAAATGCTGCGTCTTGATTTTGAAGAAACTGGTGATTTATATCCGGAAGAAATTTCTGCGCTGAGTGATTGGCTGGAAAATTTGTTGGATAATGGCCTTGACGGTATTATTGTTTCTGATTATGCCAAAGGAGTATGCTCTGACAGCTTCTGCCAATGGGTTATTAAACAGGGTAAGGCGTATAATATTCCTGTTTTAATTGATCCTAAAGGTGCAGATTGGAGCAAATATAACGGCTGTGATTTCATTACGCCTAACTTAAAAGAAATGTGTGAGGCAGCAGGCTGTCAGCGTGATAACGACGATAATGCAGTAGTTGAGATGGCTCGCAGTGCAAGGCAGCAGTTTAATATTGGCAATGTAGTAGTAACTCGCAGCGAAAAGGGTATGAGCCTGGTTAATGGCAGTCAGGTATTGCATAGTCCGGCTGCGGCTATTGAGGTTTTTGACGTTTCCGGCGCAGGTGATACAGTAGCGGCAACATTACTGGCTGCTGTGGCAGGCAAGGTATCCTTGGAAGATGCTATTTATCTTGCAAACAGAGCGGCAGGAATCGTAGTAGCTAAGGTTGGTACTTATCCTGTGCATCGTGATGAACTGCTGAAGGATTTACTGGCAGAAGATCGTAAACAGGGACGTGGCTATCGTACTCTCAGCTGGCAGGAAATTGCTTCACTTGCAGCTACCTGGAAAGCCTGCGGAGAAAAGATTGTCTTTACCAATGGCTGTTTTGACATTCTTCATGTAGGACATGTTTCTTATCTGGAAAAAGCTGCGCGCCTTGGCAAGCATCTTATTGTCGGACTTAATACGGATGCTTCTGTGCGTCGGCTGAAAGGTGAAACACGGCCTTTGGTACATGAACTGGATCGTGCCAGAGTACTTGCTGCTTTAGCATGTGTGGATGCAGTAGTGTTGTTTGATCAGGACACTCCTACAGAACTGATTGAAAAAATTCGTCCGGATATTCTTGTCAAAGGCGGCGATTATAAACCGGAAGAAGTTGCTGGCAGAGAATATGCCGGCGAAGTAAGGATTATAGATTTTGAAGAAGGCTATTCCACAACCGGAGTAGTAGAAAAAATTGCTCAAATGGTTAAGGAGGGTAAATTATGATTATTGTAACTGGCGGTGCCGGATTTATTGGCAGTAATATTGTCAAAGGATTAAATGAACGCGGCCGTAACGATATTTTAGTTGTAGATAATCTGACCAATATGGTTAAGTTTAAAAATATCCAGGGCCTGAAGGTTATGGATTATATGGATAAATTTGCTTTTGCTGATGCTTTAAAGGCAGGTAAATTTAACCATGAAAAAATAGATGTTATTTTTCATGAAGGTGCCTGCTCCGATACTATGGAGTATAATGGCAAGTATATGATGGAGAATAACTTTGAGTATACTAAAAACTTGCTGCATTTCTGCCTGGACAGAAAAATTCAGTTGATTTATGCTTCTTCTGCTTCTACTTATGGCAGTGGTGCTCATGGTTTCAGAGAAGAGCCTGCCTGCGAAGAAGCGTTGAATGTATATGCTTTTTCCAAGCTGTTTTTTGATAACTATCTGCGTCGTTTACTGCCGCAGGCTCAAAGCCAGGTTGTAGGCTTACGTTACTTTAATGTTTATGGTCCTCAGGAAAATCATAAAGGCAAAATGGCTTCTATGGTTTACCAGATGTATAACCAATGGAAGGCGGAGAAAAAGGTACGTCTTTTTGGCGAATATAATGGTTACGGCCCGGGAGAACAAACTCGCGATTTTATTTATGTAAAAGACGTTGTCAAAGTTAATTTCTTCTTCTGGGATCATCCGGAGATCAGCGGTATTTATAACTGCGGTACAGGACATGCTCATCCGTTTAATACCTTGGCTAAAGGTGTACTCAAACACTTTGGCAGCGGCGAGCTGGAATATATTCCTTTCCCGGAAGTGCTGAAAGGAAAATATCAAAGCTTTACTGAAGCTGATCCGTCTAATCTGCTGGCAGCAGGCTATGATGGTGGTTTTACAGATATTGAAGAAGCGGTAGCAGAATACTGTGCATTATTGGACAAAACTGGCGGTTATTACGTATATGAAGGCTAAGGCTGTATTTTTAGACCGTGATGGCGTTTTAAATGTAGATGTTGATTATTTATATAAGATAGATGATTTTCAATGGGTAGACGAAGCTCCCGAGGCACTGGCTTATTTGGTTAAACAAGGGTATCAGCTTTTTGTGGTGACCAATCAAAGCGGTATTGCCCGCGGTTATTACACCGTAGATGATATGCAAAAGCTGCATGCTCATATGCAGAAGGAACTGCGAAAATATGGTGTGCAGATTGAAAGGTTTTATTATTGCCCGCATCATAAAGAAGGAAAAATTGCTGAATATGCCATAGAATGTGGCTGTCGTAAGCCAAAACCTGGCATGCTGCTGCAGGCTCTGGCAGAATACGCTATAGATAAGGAGCAAAGCTTCCTGATTGGTGATAGCAAAAGAGATATCGAAGCTGCGCAGGCTGCCGGAATAAGAGGGTATTTATTTACCGGCGGCAGTCTGCTGCAGTTTGTACAAAATATTATTAAAGGCTGAAAAAGATGGAATATAAAAATATTTTAATTATCAAAATGAGTTCATTAGGAGACATACTGCATACATTGCCGTTTGCTGCAGCTTTGCGCAAGCGTTATCCACAGGCTAAAATAAGCTGGCTGGTACATCCGCAGTTTGCCGGTTTTGTACCTGATAAACCTGTTATTGATGAAGTATTGTATTTTGATAAAGTGAAATTTAAAAAAATGGGCTTGCTTGATAAAATAAAATATTTTTTTTCCATGCGCAGTATGCTGCATAGTAAGCATTTTGATTTAGTAATAGATATGCAGGGGCTGTTTAAAAGTGCTGTGCTTGCTGCTATCAGCGGCTGTAGCAATCGTATCGGTTACTGCGAAATGCGTGAAGGCAGCGGTTTTATCAGTAAGGCAATTTGCGGCAGTCACAGCAAAGACCATGTTATCGAGCGTTATCTTGATGTAGCACGTTATCTTGGTGCTGATGTTGAGAAAGTAGATTTTCCTATGCCGGATTTGACTTCTGAAAGTCGGAGTGTGCAGAAAAAGTTAGCTGAACAAAATGTAACGGGAGATTATGTGGTATTTGTACCGGGGGCTCGCTGGCAAACTAAGGAATGGCCGGTAGAACATTATGCTGAATTAGCAAGGATGATTCTTGCTGACGGGATGCAGGTTGTTTTAGCCGGAGGACCGGATGATTTAGATAAGGGAAATAAAATAAAAGAGCTATGCCCGGAAGCAGCTAATCTGATCGGGCAGACAAGCTTGCGTGAGTTAGCTGCTCTTATTCAAGGGTGTACAGTTTATATAAGTGCTGATACAGGTCCGCTGCATTTTGCCGCTGCTTTAAAGAAGCCGCTCGTTGCTATGTATGGACCTACTAAAGCAGATAGGACTGGTCCTTATGGTAGTGATAAAGCCTCTGTACTGCTGTCTCCGGCAGCGTGTGCCGGTTGTCTTAAAAAATCCTGCAATAATTGGCACTGTACGCATGATATTACACCTGAAACGGTATATAAGGCTTATAAAGAAAAGCTGGGGAGGATATAATGGTGGAGTTAAACGGCAAAAAAATATTAGTAACATTTTTAATGCATTTAGGAGATTTGACGTTGACTACGCCGTTTATCCATGCTTTGCGAAATGCGGCGCCGGATGCTCATATCACTTTCCTCGCTGATGAGAAACTTAAAGACGTAGTCTTGCATAATCCGTATTTAGATGAAGTTATTACTATAGATAAAAAAGGCAGAGACAACAGCTTGTTGGCTCTGGTTGCCTGCGCCCGTAAACTTTCTGGTATGGACTTTGATGTATTGATAAATCTGCATCCTAATGAGCGTTGCTCTTTTATCTGTGCATTAACGAAAGCGAAAGTGCGTGCTGGCACTACGCATACTTTATTTAAACCATTGTGGGATGTGTTTACCCCTTTAAACAGAAAAATTCATGCTGCGGATATGTACCTTAATGTCTTAGAGCAGCTGGGAGTTAAGGAAATAAAGCATAATGGCTTGGAAATTTTTCCTGGTGAGGATCATATTAAGCATGCGGAGGATTTTTGGCGTGAAAACGGTGTTTTCGGTAGTGATAAGCTTATTGGTTTTAATATTGGCAGTGCTGTTGTGACCAAGCGCTGGGCGCCGGAACGTTTTGCCCAAGTGGCTGATATACTGGCTGAAAAAGGTTATAAACCAGTATTTTTTGGTGGTACCATGGATGAAGAAATGGTACAGGCGGCAGTAAGCAAAATGCATACGATACCAGTAGTAGCAACAGGTGCTTTTACTATCGGTACTTTAGCAGCTGCCATGCGTCGCTGCAGCCTAATTATTACTAATGACAGTGGACCTATGCATGTGGCTATCAGCCAGAAGGTACCCATTGTGGCTATGTATGGACCCTCCAGTCCTAAATTGTACGGACCATATACAGAAGATGCCGTTATCGTAACGGCGCAGCCTCCGTGCCTTGGATGTGCATCTGGTATGAAGCATAAATGTGATGATATGCAGTGTATGACAAGATTAACGGTAGAACAGGTGGTGCAGGCAGCAGAGCAGATGCTGGCACGAAAAGAACAATGACAGAGAAAAAACAGTTATCCCATGAAATAGTTTTATTATGTGAGCATATAGATATAGCTCAGTTCATTAGTGTTTATATAGATTATTTACGCAAGCAGCAGGTTGAAATACCTGCTGTAAAGATTATTAACATTGGCGATATCAATAAAACTGAGCAGATATTGCAGCAGTTAACCAGACAAACTTGGTTTGGCGAAATTAAAAAAGTAATTATTTTTGCTGATGCGACAAAAAAGCGATTGGATAGAGAGCATCAGCTTTATAAAGCTAAATTGCATACTTTTTTAAAAGATTTTACTGATTATGAATATTTTCTGTTTCCCTGTAAAACAGCTGCCGGTCGGTGGCAGTCTGGATTTTTGGAGGATGTGCTTTTAGATACACTTAAAATGGAAACTTCTGAATATTGCAATTACTATAATCTTCGTAATATGACGGAAGATTTTTTGCTGAGCGTGAATAATGATAGGGGCAGAGAAAATAGATTTATTAACCACAACAGGCATTTTTTATGTACCTATTTAGCTGGGACGAAGAAATATGCAGGCTTAAAATTAGCGGAAGCAGCGCAAAAAGGTGCTTTTGATTTAAGCAGCAGTAAGTTTGATGATTTGAAGGCAGTTTTAGTGGCATTGTAAATAAGGAGTAATATCATTGAAATATTTTGCTAGGTTTTTTGAAGGCTTACAGCAGGATATAAAAGCTTTTGTTTTTTGGTGTTTGGTATTTTCGCTTTTTAGAATATTATTTATTGCAATTTACCAGCAACAACTTAGTGGGGATGTATCAGGAGAAATATTAATTTCTATGATACTTGGACTAAGGCTTAGCTTAAAAACATGTGGTATTATAATGCTGGTAAGTGTTCTTATTTCAACATTACCGCATGTTATTAGTATAAAATGGCCTGCAAATAAATTTAGAATATATTGGCATGGTGCGGCATTGATATTTTTTTCCATATGCTTCTGTGCACGTATTCCGTACTATAAAATATTTAACTCCGCATTTAATATGATGCTGATTAATGGCATGCATGATGATAAATATGCTATTTTGATGACGGCGATAGAAGAGTATCAACTGTTTTATAGGTTACCAGCAGCTATTATTATTGGTTTATTATTCTGTTGGGTACTGAAATGCTTTTTAAATAAAGTTAAGGTAATTAACTTTGCTGATATAAGAAATAAAAAAATTACTATAGCAGGAACTATAATTTTCTTGCCGATATTTTGGATGTTTGTAAGATATGGCGGTGCGTTTAGTTATTCTGGCTCTATAAATTGGGAAAGTGCAGCTCGTACAAAATCTAATTTGCTGAATGAAGCTATTTTAGATGACGGACAGGCACTATACAGAGTCTATTCTATGAAAAAAATGTTAGATAAGGCTACTGACATTAATATATCTTCCGAAGAACTCAAACGTAAAATTGATTTACTTGGCGGAAATACAGAAGAAAATACTATAAGTAAAGCGTTTGAGAGAACGGTTGTTAAGTCTAAACTTGACTATCAACCACATAATGTAGTAGTGATTCTAGGAGAAAGCTTCGGTCTGTGGCCTTTTTTGCCACAGTTTGAAAATCTTGAGCTTGTGGGAGAATGCTTATCTTTGCAGCGCTCTGAACATGGAGCAGCTGTTAAGCATATGCTGCCAAATGGCAGCGGTACTATTTCTGCAGTTAATGGAATTGTAACTGGCTTACCTGATACTGGGTTATATGAAAATTATCAGCCTAATAGTATGCAGGATAAATATCAAAGCGGCATTGGTTATATTATGCATCAGCTTGGTTATAAAACTGTATTTTGGTATGGGGGCTTTTCTGGCTGGCAAAATATAAAAAGATTTGTTTTAGCACAAAGCTTTGATGAATTTCATTGTGCAGATGAGTTTCCTTATACAGGCGGCAATGCCTGGGGTTGTCCTGATAAAGTGCTATTTGATAATATCAGTAAATATATTGCGAAACAGTCAGACCATGAGAAAGTATTGCATGTTGTTTTAACCAGCAGTAACCATCCGCCATACACGATAGATGTAGATGGAGAAGGATTTCCACGTCAAATGGTAAAAAATAATCTGCCGAATGATATATCCAAAGATGATAATACTTTGAACGAATTGGGTCATATCTGGTATGCTGATCAGGCTATTGGTGAATTTGTAAAAAATATAGATAATAACGATCAAAATAATTTAATTGTTATTACTGGTGACCATTCTGAGAGATTTACTTTTGCTAAAGAGCAGAATACAGAAACTTTATCTGCAGTTCCATGTATATTTTATGGACTTGGCATAAAGCAATTTTGGTTTGAAAACGCAGCAGGATGTCATATACAAATAGCCGGTACTATTGCGGAAATGATCGCTCCGGCTGGATTTACATATACAGCTTTGTGGCCTAATATGTTTATGGAACAAAGTGTATTTAATCACAGGCTTTATGCTGATAACGATAGAATGGATTTACTTACAAGAAATAAAGAAATAAACTGTATGGCTGACTATGCAAAAAGTATAGCTGCATGGCGAATATTAAAAGGGGATAAAATATTTTGAGTAAAATTGATAATAAATTAGAAGAAACTTTGGATGAGCCATTATTGTCGATAATAGTACCAGTATATGGTGTAGAACAATATATTAAGGAATGTTTAGAATCTATTCAGAAACAAACATATCATAATATAGAGATAATAGTTATTAATGATGGCACAAAAGATAATAGTGCTATTATTGCAAAAAAGTTAGCTAATCAAGATAATCGTATAAGAGTTTATGATTTTGAAAATAGTGGAGTAAGTATTGCAAGAAATAGAGGTTTAAAAATCGCTAAAGGCAAATATATTGCTTTTGTTGATAGTGATGATAAAGTTGATCCTAATATGTATAAAGAAATGGTTACTTATCTTGAAAAGTATAATACAGATTTTGTAAAGTGTGGTTTTGTTGAGTTTTATGAGGATGGTATTAAAAGTTTTACTTATAATAAAAGTGAAATATTAAAGACAAAGTAATTTGACAAATATTTTGATGGTATATTATGGACGGTAGTATGGAATGCTGTTTATAAAGCAGATTTAGCTCAAAAGGTATTATTTCCCGAATATATAGCTTATGAAGATAACTATAGCTCGGGAATGTATCTGTGTTTAGCAAAGACGGTTGGTATTATAAATAAAAAATATTATTGGTATAGATGTAATTTACAAGGCATAAGTAAAGGTAATATCAAAAAACCATTGGATAAAATTATAGCCATAAATAAATTAATAAATGATTTGAGAAAATATAGAGATATTGATAAAAGATTATATTGGAAAATTTCTGTTGAATATTATCATTTTATAAGAAATAATGATTTTAGATTTAAGGTAAAATGTATAAGAAAAAGTTTGTATGGATTTTTAATGACTCATTTGGACTTTAGAAGAAAGATTAATTTGGTTTTTATAATTATAAAAAAAGGAATAAAAATTTTAGAATAAGTTATGAATAATTTAACAGCAGTTATTTTAACTAAAAATGAAGAAGCAAATATTATTGATGTGGTAAAAAATGCTTTCTCTGTTGCGGATAAGGTGCTAATAGTTGATTCTGGTAGTACTGATAATACTGTAGAATTGGCTGAGAAAAACGGAGCTGAAGTTATTTACAGAGCATGGGATAATGATTTTGCTGCTCAACGAAATTTTGCATTACAGCATATAGATACATACTGGACTTTATATCTTGATGCTGATGAGAGATTAGATAAAGACTTAGTTTCTGTTATTAGAAATATTGTAAGAGATGAAAATGATAAGCAATACAGTATGATGCGAAAAATTCATGCTTTGGGTTTTACTTATAAGCATGGTATTTTTAAACCAGATGAGGTATTACGCCTATTTCCAACCAAAAGTGTACGGTGGATGAATAAGGTTCATGAAAAACCTGTATGTAATTTTCCAAAAGAAAAGTTAGATGGTTTCATTGAGCATTATACATATAACTCATGGCAGCAATGGTGGGATAAGGCTGGGCATTATACAACTATTTGGGCAAAGGATGCATATGATAAAGGGAAACGTATCAGTATTGGCAGTGCTTTATGTCATGCTATGTATGGATTTATTAGAGCTTATATTATACAGCTTGGATTTTTAGATGGTTGGAGTGGATTATACTCAAGTGTTTTTCATTTTATATATGTGTTATTAAAATATATAAAATTATATGAGTATCAATCTAAAGGAGTATAGTAGTGATAAAATTATTGTCAAAGCATATTATGAGAATAAAAAATACTATATGTAGAAGATTAAAAATGTTTTTATTAAAATGTCAGTATGGAAAAAATTTTAAATATGAAAAGTTTCATTTTAGGAATGGTTTCCATGTGTATATTGAAGATAATGGATTTATAAAGATAGGAAAAAATTGTTTTTTTAATAATTATTGTTCTATAACAGCACGAAAAGAAGTTGTTATAGGAAATGATTGTATATTTGGAGAAAATGTAAAGATTTATGATCATAACCATAAATATAGTGAAAAAAATATATTGATTAGGGAACAAGGTTTTATAGCAGAATCGGTAATTATAGAAAATAATTGCTGGATAGGTAGTAATGTTACTATTTTAAAAGGAGTAAGGATTGGCTCTGGCAGCGTAGTTGGTGCGGGTGTAGTTGTTTATAGAGATATTCCTGATAATTCGGTTATTATTTCTAAGCAGACTATATAGAGAGTTATTTTACGTATAAAGAATAAATTTATAGAAATTGATTATTAAAGTCAATTTATTTTTTATTTTACATCTTCACTGATCTTAATATGACCAAGGTTAGTTCGTAAATCTTCTAAATGGTATTTATAAAATTTTGAAGTTAAGCTATTTGTTTCGTCATAATGATTTGATTGTATGTTGAAAATGCCACATATAAAGTCATATATTAAATCATTAGTAACAAATTTATTTTGATTAGTTTTAAGATTATTGTAGATATCAGAGTTGTTTTTTATGTACTCATTAGATAGGTAAGTAAAGAATGGTATACGCACATTCGCAAAACCGCTGAAATTTGGTGAACGTCGTTTATCTGGAATTGTAGCATGATCAGAAAAGTAAATAAGTGCCTGTAAATTTAACTTATCTTTACCATAATTAAATACTTGTTGAAGTACGTAATCTGTGTAGGCAAGAGAATCAAGGTAATTTGGTATTAAATCATATTTTCCAGGTTGACTGAATTTTGCAAAGTTGTATGGATAACGATTGATAAAATTAAAATGACTACCCATTAAATGTAAAACAATAAAATTATTTTCATCAGGATTAACTTGCTGCAAATTTTCCAGCAAAGCTTCATCATATTGATATTGGTTTAAATTTTGCTTGGTCCATTCGGCTTTATCTGCCGTATTAGCTACCAGTGTAATTGCTGTTTCTGCGCTGCCCACATGACCTTGATTACTGAACCAGTACGTTTTATATCCAGCTTTTTTAGCAATATCTATTATTGAGCAGGAATCATAAAATTTTTTATCATTATATTGATTAGCTTCAGTAAGTGCGTGTTCCAAAACAGGTACAGTTTGATCTTTGCATGCCTAGGCATTAGGAAACAGAAGAAAATTTTGGCTATTACGCATCTCTTTAAGCCAAGGAGTCGTATTTTGAGGATATTCGGTAAATGCACTCATGTAATCACGAGAAGCAGACTCGCCAATAACCATGACGATGGTAGATGGACGATTACCAAGAGGGCTATTTAAATTAACTTCCAAAGACTGTAATCTTTCATTCAACTTAGTTTTATATGTAGCAGTTTCTTTAATATATGATTTCACATCAAAATATAACTCTATAATGCCTGTACGGATAAAAACTCCTTTTTTAAAATTCCATAGATAGGTTGTAAGAAAGATAAAAACAGCAGCTAAAAGAGGAAGTTGCCAGTTATTAGTAAAAATTACAGTTGTAAAGCTTAAGTTAGAATACATAATAACTACGAATAATGCTATCATCAAGAGTGGAGTAAAGATTTGTAATAAAATCGGCAAAGATTTAAAAAATTCAATTGTTTCATTATGGTCTGTTTCTAAAATCAACATTAATCCTTCGTCATTTATACAGCTATGATACAACTGATAATATATCCATTGCGAAACCGAAATAAGCAAAATAATAAATTCTATAACAGATACTAAAGTAAGTGTAATCGTTGGGAAAATATTGAAATATACTAAAAGCGCTTTTGATGATAAAGACCACCCCATAAAATATAGACCAAAGACAGTATCTAAATGAAAGCCGAAATCAGAAGATGATTTGTGATAGGTAAGGTAATAAAAAAGCGGATAGGTTATAATCCACATCCAGCCGATAAAAAAGTCAATAATGAAAGAACTATTTGTTAAAGGAGCGTTTATTATATACATAGGAAGTATAGCAAGTACAGCACAGGGGAGGAAACGACGTAGTTGCAAATATTGTGCTTTATGACCAAGACCGTGAGAAATTTTAAGATAATAAAAGTAAGAACTAATATATAGTATGATAGCAAAGAAAATATAAGTATTCATTTTTTTACCTTTCTTATTTTTTTTAATAAATTATTGTAATAAATATTATAAAATTTTGCATGTGTTCTGTAAAGAAAATACTGATGTGGTATAATAATATTGATTACATATTTCAGGTGATAGAATGATAAATTTGATAAATATAGTTTTTTCTTCGGATGATAATTATGCCCAACATACTGCTGTAGCAATGGCATCTATTTTGCTTAATACAATTAATCCTACTAAAGTAAGATTTTTTATAATTGATGATGGAATATCTGAAGATAAAAAAAATAAAATTAAAACTACAGTGGATAATTTACATAGTACAGTAGAATTCATTACAGTCAAAAATACTGAGCTTATGCAGGGATTTGTCAGTGGTGAAATAAGCAGAGCTTGTTATTTTAGAATTGATATACCTAATATTTTGCCTATTGATGTAAAAAAGGTAATATATTTAGATTGTGACTTACTTTTGTATGATGATATCCAAGTATTGTGGGAGACTGATATAGGAAAATGTCCAATTGCAGCTGTGTGCGATTATGGAATTATGGCTTCTAAACGATTAAGAAGGCAAAAGATGAAATATATAGGATTGCCCGCTCAAGCCGATTATTTTAATTCAGGAGTACTTGTGATGGATTTAGAGGCCTGGCGAAAAGCTGATTATTCCAGTAAAGTTATTGATGTAGTAAAAAATAATAGGTTTCCGAACCATGACCAAGATGCTTTAAATAAAGTATTTATGAATAATTGGTATGTTTTACCATTGCGTTGGAATGTTATTCCACCAGTTTTTAATTTTTTTGTAAAAATTTTAAAAAATAAACTAATGAGGGGAAACGCTATTGAAGCAAAAAAAAATCCTGCAATATTTCATTATGCAGGGGGATATAAAGCTTGGGAATACAAACTCTATCAAGGGTTCAATGACCAATATTATAAATATCTGGAGTATACGGATTTTAAAAATGAGAAGATGCCACAGCCTAATATGAAAAGGAAAGGCCGTTCTATAAAACGGCAATTATTCAGATTAAAAATTGCAGATTTGTTAATGAGTATTTTGAAAGAATAAATGCTAATTTATTTTTTTATTAATAAATTAGCAATGAAGGAGAATTTAGTTGAGTATTAGAATAAATGAAAAAATTTTATTTGTATTTTTGACAATAGCGATGTCTGTCCAGCGTCTGTCTATGGCTATTGGCAATATTTTTTTGGGTTTGTCTGCTGTGGTATTTTTATT
>ERZ791930.528-NODE-528-length-28561-cov-8.253806_pt1 | contig 28561 bp, 24 predicted proteins | sample MGYA00510128_ERZ791930 | MGnify/ENA primary metagenome ERZ791930 (study PRJEB30046, sample SAMN00792057) | human gut metagenome | study: EMG produced TPA metagenomics assembly of the A metagenome-wide association study of gut microbiota in type 2... | reverse complement strand
CGCACACCTGCAACCCGAAATTCCATCTGCATTATGGCGACCTGAGTGATACCTCCAACCTGACGCGCATTTTGCGTGAAGTGCAGCCGGATGAAGTGTACAACCTGGGCGCAATGAGCCACGTTGCGGTTTCTTTTGAGTCACCAGAATATACCGCAGACGTCGATGCGATGGGTACGCTGCGTCTGCTGGAAGCGATTCGTTTCCTCGGCCTTGAGAAGAAAACCCGTTTCTACCAGGCATCCACCTCTGAACTGTATGGTCTGGTGCAGGAAATCCCGCAGAAAGAGACCACCCCGTTCTACCCACGTTCTCCTTACGCGGTAGCCAAACTGTATGCCTACTGGATCACCGTAAACTACCGTGAATCTTACGGCATGTACGCCTGTAACGGCATTCTGTTTAACCACGAATCCCCACGTCGTGGCGAAACCTTCGTGACCCGTAAAATTACCCGCGCTATCGCCAACATCGCTCAGGGTCTGGAATCCTGCCTGCACCTCGGCAACATGGACTCCCTGCGTGACTGGGGCCATGCCAAAGACTACGTGAAGATGCAGTGGATGATGCTGCAGCAGGAGCAGCCAGAAGACTTCGTGATTGCGACCGGCGTGCAGTACTCCGTCCGTCAATTCGTGGAAATGGCTGCCGCACAGCTGGGTATCAAACTGCGCTTCGAAGGCACTGGCGTGGAAGAGAAGGGGATCGTTGTCTCTGTGACCGGCCATGACGCACCGGGCGTGAAACCAGGTGATGTGATTGTGCAGGTTGACCCGCGTTACTTCCGTCCTGCGGAAGTGGAAACCCTGCTGGGCGACCCAACCAAAGCGCACGAGAAACTGGGCTGGAAACCAGAAACCACTCTGCAGGAGATGGTCTCTGAGATGGTAGCCAAAGATCTTGAAGCAGCGAAAAAACACTCCCTGCTCAAATCTCATGGCTACGAGGTTGCCATCGCGCTGGAGTCCTGAGAATGACAAAACAACGTATTTTTGTCGCCGGTCATCGCGGAATGGTGGGTTCCGCGATTGTTCGACAGCTGGAGCAGCGCGGTGACGTGGAAGTGGTTGTCCGTACCCGCGACGAGCTGAATCTGCTCGATAGCCGTGCGGTACAGGACTTCTTTGCCAATGAACGTATCGATCAGGTGTATCTGGCGGCGGCAAAAGTGGGCGGCATTGTCGCTAACAACACTTACCCGGCAGATTTCATCTACGAGAACATGATGATTGAGAGCAACATCATTCACGCGGCGCATCTGCACAACGTGAACAAGCTGTTGTTCCTCGGCTCATCCTGTATCTACCCGAAAATGGCGAAACAGCCGATCGCCGAGAGCGAACTGTTGCAGGGGACGCTGGAAGCAACCAACGAGCCGTACGCCATTGCCAAAATCGCCGGGATCAAGCTGTGCGAGTCCTACAACCGTCAGTACAACCGTGACTATCGCTCGGTGATGCCGACCAACCTGTACGGGCCGCACGATAACTTCCACCCGAGCAACTCGCACGTGATCCCGGCGCTGCTGCGTCGTTTCCACGAGGCGACCGCCGAGAACGCACCGGATGTGGTGGTGTGGGGCAGCGGCACGCCGATGCGAGAATTCCTGCACGTGGATGACATGGCCGCGGCCAGCATTCACGTGATGGAGCTGGATCTCGAGGTGTGGCAGGAGAACACCGAGCCGATGCTGTCGCATATCAACGTTGGCACTGGCGTGGATTGCACCATTCGCGAACTGGTGCAGACCATCGCCCAGGTGGTGGGCTACAAGGGCCGCGTGGTGTTTGACGCCACCAAACCGGACGGCACGCCGCGCAAACTGCTGGACGTCACCCGTCTGCATCAGCTGGGCTGGTATCACGAGGTGTCGCTGGAACAAGGGCTGGCAAGTACCTACCAGTGGTTCCTGGAAAACCAGCACTGCTTCCGGGGGTAACAATGTTTTTAAGTCAGGAAGATTTTGCCACGGTAGTGCGCTCCACTCCGCTCATCTCAATTGATTTGATCGTGGAGAACGAACGCGGCGAGTTCTTGCTGGGGAAACGAACCAATCGTCCTGCTCAAGGCTTCTGGTTCGTGCCCGGCGGGCGCGTGCAGAAGGATGAGACGCTGGCCAACGCGTTTGAGCGTCTCACTCTGGTGGAACTGGGCCTGCAACTGCCGATGGCAGCAGGCCAGTTTTACGGGGTCTGGCAGCACTTCTATGACGATAACTTTTCAGATACCGGCTTCACCACGCACTACATCGTGCTGGGGTTCCGCCTGAAGGTGAGTGAGGCAGACCTGCGTCTGCCTGATTCTCAGCACGACGACTACCGCTGGCAGACGCCAGAGGCGCTGCTGGCCAGCGACAATGTGCATGACAACAGTCGTGCCTATTTCCTGGCCGATCGTCAGTCTGAGGTGCCGGGACTATGAAGATCCTCGTATATGGAATCAACTACTCGCCGGAATTGACCGGTATCGGGAAATACACCGGCGAGATGGTCGAGTGGATGGCGAGCCAGGGACATGACGTGCGGGTCATTACCGCGCCGCCGTACTACCCGGAATGGAAAGTGGGCGAGCGCTACTCCAGCTGGCGCTATCGCCGCGAAGAAGGCGCTGCGACCGTCTGGCGTTGCCCGCTGTACGTGCCGAAGCAGCCCTCGACGCTGAAACGTTTAATTCATCTGGGCAGCTTTGCCCTGAGCAGTTTCTTCCCGCTGATGGCGCAGCGTCGCTGGAAGCCGGACCGCATCATCGGCGTGGTGCCGACGCTGTTCTGCACGCCGGGCATGCGGCTGCTGGGCAAGCTCTCCGGTGCGCGCACGTTGCTGCACATTCAGGATTATGAAGTCGACGCCATGCTGGGCCTGGGGATGGCAGGTAAAGGCAAGGGCGGCAAAGTGGCGAAACTCGCCAGCTCTTTTGAGCGCAGCGGTCTGCATAACGTGGATTATGTCTCCACCATCTCGCGCTCGATGATGAACAAAGCGCAGGAGAAGGGCGTCGCGCCGGAAAAGGTGATCTTTTTCCCGAACTGGTCCGAAGTGGCCCGTTTCCGTGACGTAACAGAACACGACGCGCAGGCGCTTCGCGCAGAGCTCGGTTTGCCTGATGACCAAAAAATCATTCTTTATTCAGGCAATATCGGCGAAAAGCAGGGGCTGGAGAACGTTATCGAGGCGGCTCAACAGCTTAGCGAACATCCGTGGATGTTTGTGATTGTCGGTCAGGGCGGCGGAAAAGCGCGTCTGGAGAAGATGGACAGTGAACGCGGCCTGACTAACGTGAAATTCTTCCCGCTTCAGTCTTACGAGGCGCTGCCTGCGCTGCTGAAGATGGGTGACTGCCATCTGGTGGTGCAAAAGCGCGGCGCGGCGGATGCGGTGCTGCCGTCCAAGCTGACCAACATTCTGGCCGTGGGCGGGAACGCCGTGATCACGGCAGAAGCTGAAACCGAATTAGGCCAGCTGTGTGACAGCTACCCGGGGATCGCCGTTTGCGTGGAGCCGGAATCGGTTCCGGCGCTGGTGACCGGAATTGAACAGGCACTCGCCATGCCAAAAGTGAACACGGTGGCACGTGAATATGCCGAACGCACGCTCGAGAAAGAGAACGTGCTGAGCCAATTTATTGCAGATATACGGGGATAAATCATGAGTCAAACCACGTTGTATCCGGTTGTGATGGCAGGTGGCTCTGGTAGCCGGTTGTGGCCGCTGTCCCGCGTGCTCTATCCAAAACAGTTCCTCTGCCTGAAAGGGGATCTCACCATGCTGCAAACGACGGTTAACCGTCTGCAGTGTGTGGAGTGTGAAAGCCCGGTGGTGATTTGTAACGAACAGCACCGCTTTATTGTTTCCGAGCAGCTGCGCCAGCTGAACAAACTCACAGAAAACATCATTCTGGAGCCTGCCGGACGAAATACCGCCCCAGCCATTGCCCTGGCGGCGCTGGCGGCAAAACGCAGCAGCCCGGATTGCGATCCGCTGATGCTGGTCCTGGCGGCAGACCACGTCATTCAGCAGGAAGAGGCGTTCCGCGACGCAGTGCGGGCGGCCATTCCTTACGCTGAAAGCGGCAAGCTGGTGACCTTCGGCATCGTCCCGGATCTGCCAGAAACCGGCTATGGCTATATCCGCCGCGGCAGCGTGACGCCGGGCGAAGGCGACAGCGTGGCGTTTGACGTGGCGCAGTTCGTTGAGAAACCGAATCTGGAAACCGCGCAGGCCTACGTTGCCAGCGGTGAATACTACTGGAACAGCGGTATGTTCCTGTTCCGCGCCGGTCGCTATCTGGAAGAACTGCAAAAGTATCGTCCGGATATCCTGAGCGCCTGCGAAAAAGCCATGAACGTGGTGGATCCGGATCTCGACTTTATTCGCGTCGACGAAGCCGCTTTCCTCGCCTGCCCGGAAGAGTCCATTGACTATGCGGTGATGGAGCGCACGGCGGATGCGGTGGTGGTGCCGATGGATGCAGGCTGGAGCGATGTTGGCTCCTGGTCCTCCCTGTGGGAGATCAGCGCGCATACCCCGGAGGGTAACGTCCATCACGGTGATGTGATTAGCCACAAAACCGAGAACAGTTACGTCTACGCCGAATCCGGCCTCGTGACCACGGTGGGGGTGAAGGATCTGGTGGTCGTCCAGACCAAAGACGCCGTGCTGATTGCCGACCGTAACGCCGTGCAGGATGTTAAAAAGGTGGTGGAGAAGATCAAAGCCGACGGTCGCCACGAGCACCATATTCACCGCGAAGTGTACCGGCCGTGGGGCAAATATGACTCCATCGATGCGGGCGAACGTTACCAGGTGAAGCGCATTACCGTGAAGCCGGGCGAAGGCCTGTCGGTACAGATGCATCACCATCGTGCCGAGCACTGGGTGGTGGTGGCGGGTACTGCCAAAGTGACCATCGACGGTGAAGTGAAACTGCTCGGTGAAAACGAGTCAATTTATATTCCGCTGGGGGCGACACACTGTTTGGAAAACCCAGGGAAGATACCTCTCGATTTAATTGAAGTGCGCTCCGGCGCGTATCTGGAAGAGGACGATATTGTCCGTTTCCAGGACCGCTACGGTCGGGTGTAACCGCTTCGCATCATGCCCGGTGGCGCTGTGCTTACCGGGCCTACGAATGAATAAAAAATATTTTGCCTGTTAATTGGGCGGGCCAACTGTTGCCTGAAAAAGGGGTCATGATGGAAAAGTTAACCTGTTTTAAAGCCTACGATATTCGCGGCAAGCTGGGTGAAGAGCTGAATGAAGACATTGCGTGGCGCATCGGCCACGCGTACGGCGAATACCTGAAACCGAAAACTATCGTACTGGGTGGCGACGTGCGTCTGACCAGCGAATCCCTGAAGCTGGCGCTGGCGAAAGGGCTGCAGGACGCGGGCGTGGACGTGCTGGATATCGGCCTTTCCGGTACCGAAGAGATCTATTTTGCCACCTTCCACCTGGGCGTGGACGGCGGGATTGAAGTCACGGCCAGCCATAATCCGATGGATTACAACGGTATGAAGCTGGTGCGCAAGGGTGCGCGCCCTATCAGCGGCGATACCGGCCTGCGCGACGTGCAGCGTCTGGCGGAAGCCAACGACTTCCCGCCGGTGAACGAGTCTGCACGCGGCAGCTACAAGCAGATCGATGTGCGTAAAGAGTACATTGACCACCTGCTGGGTTACATCAACGTAGCAAACCTTAAGCCGCTGAAGCTGGTCATCAACTCCGGCAATGGCGCGGCGGGCCCGGTGGTGGATGCCCTGGAAGCCCGCTTTAAGGCGCTGAACGTGCCGGTGACCTTCGTCAAGGTACACAACACTCCGGATGGCAACTTCCCGAACGGTATCCCGAACCCGCTGCTGCCAGAGTGCCGCGACGACACCCGCAATGCGGTGATTGAACACGGTGCGGATATGGGCATCGCCTTTGACGGCGATTTCGACCGCTGCTTCCTGTTCGACGAGAAAGGGCAGTTCATCGAGGGCTATTACATTGTCGGCCTGCTGGCGGAAGCGTTCCTCGAGAAAAATCCGGGGGCGAAGATCATTCATGACCCGCGCCTCTCCTGGAACACCGTTGACGTGGTGTCTGCCGCAGGCGGCACGCCGGTGATGTCCAAAACCGGTCACGCGTTTATTAAAGAGCGTATGCGCGAAGAAGACGCCATCTACGGCGGCGAGATGAGCGCCCATCACTACTTCCGCGATTTTGCCTACTGCGACAGCGGGATGATCCCGTGGCTGCTGGTGACCGAGTTGCTGTGCCTGAAAGGTCAGACCCTGGGCGAGCTGGTGCGCGACCGTATGGCGGCCTTCCCGGCAAGTGGAGAGATCAACAGCAAACTGGCACAGCCGGCTGAAGCCATTGCCCGCGTGGAACAGCACTTTGCAATTCACGCGCTGGAAATTGACCGTACAGACGGTATCAGCATGGCGTTCCCGCAGTGGCGCTTTAACCTGCGCTCGTCCAATACCGAGCCGGTGGTGCGCCTGAACGTGGAATCCCGCGCCGACACCGCGCTGATGGAAGCCCGAACAAAGGACATTCTGGCGCTGTTGAATCAGTAATCATTGCACCTCACCCCAGCCCTCTCCCCGGTGGGGAGAGGGCTGGGGTGAGGGGTAAGGTTTTGAATTAAAGGAACAACGATGACGAATCTAAAAAAGCGCGAACGAGCGAGAACGAATGCATCGTTAATCTCTATGGTGCAGCGTTTTTCTGATATCACCATCATGGTCGGCGGATTGTGGGCGGTGTGTTGGATCAGCGGGCAATCGTTCTTATACATGCATCTGCTGATGGCACTGATTGCGCTGGTCGTGTTTCAGATGATCGGCGGGATGACGGATTTCTATCGTTCGTGGCGTGGCGTCAAGATGACCACCGAACTGATGCTGTTGCTGCAGAACTGGACCCTAAGCCTGATCTTCAGCGCGGGCCTGGTGGCGTTCAGCCATGATTTTGATAATCGTCTGGTGACGTATCTGTGCTGGTATCTGTTAACCAGCGTCGGCATGGTGGTTTGCCGCTCCCTGATCCGCTTTGGCGCGGGCTGGTTGCGTAACCGTGGTTACAACCGCCGCTATGTCGCCGTTGCCGGCGATCTGCCGGTGGGCCAGGTGCTGCTTGATAGCTTCCGCAAAGAGCCGTGGTTAGGTTTTGAAGTGGTTGGGATTTACCACGACGCGAAACCGGGTGGCGTGCCGTCGGACTGGGCGGGCAACTACGATCAGCTTATTGACGATGCGAAAGCGGGCAAAATTCACAACGTCTACATTGCCATGCAGATGAAAGAGGAGTCCCGCATTAAGAAACTGATGCGCGACCTGGCGGACACCACCTGTTCCGTGATCCTCATTCCGGATGTCTTTACCTTCAACATTCTCCATTCCCGTATCGAAGAGGTGAACGGTGTACCGGTAGTGCCGCTGTACGACACGCCGCTGTCGGGGATCAACCGTGTTCTCAAACGCCTGGAAGACATTGTGCTCTCTTCGCTGATCCTTCTGCTGATCTCTCCGGTGCTGTGCTGCATTGCCCTGGCGGTGAAGCTGAGCTCTCCCGGCCCGGTTATCTTCCGTCAGACGCGCTACGGCATGGACGGTAAGCCGATCATGGTGTGGAAATTCCGCTCCATGAAGGTGATGGAGAACGACAAAGTGGTGACGCAGGCTACGCAGAACGATCCGCGCGTGACCCGCGTGGGGAATTTCCTGCGCCGCACCTCGCTGGACGAGCTGCCGCAGTTTATCAACGTCTTTACTGGCAGTATGTCGATTGTCGGGCCACGTCCGCACGCGGTTGCCCATAACGAGCAGTACCGCTCGCTGATTGAAGGCTACATGCTGCGCCATAAAGTGAAGCCAGGCATTACCGGCTGGGCGCAAATCAACGGCTGGCGCGGTGAAACCGACACGCTGGAAAAAATGGAAAAACGCATTGAATTCGACCTTGAGTACATCCGTGAGTGGAGCCTCTGGTTCGATATCAAAATTGTTTTTCTGACCATCTTCAAAGGTTTCGTGAACAAAGCGGCGTACTAAGATGAGCTTACGTGAAAAAACCATCAGCGGCGCCAAGTGGTCAGCGATGGCGACTATCGTCATCATTGGCCTGGGGCTGGTGCAGATGACCGTGCTGGCGCGCATTATCGATAACCATCAGTTCGGTCTGCTGACCGTCTCGCTGGTGATTATCGCGCTGGTCGACACGCTGTCTGACTTCGGTATCGCCAACTCGATTATCCAGCGCAAAGAGATTAGCCAGCTGGAGCTGACCACGCTCTACTGGCTGAACGTGGGGCTGGGGATATTTGTTTTTGTGCTGGTGTTCCTGCTGAGCGATGTGATCGCCAGCGTGCTGCACAACCCGGATCTGGTACCGCTGATGCGCACGCTGTCGTTTGCCTTTGTGGTGATCCCGCACGGGCAGCAGTTCCGCGCGCTGATGCAAAAAGAGCTGGAGTTCAACAAGATCGGCATGATTGAAACCAGCTCTGTGCTGGCGGGCTTTACCTTCACGGTGGTGAGCGCCCATTTCTGGCCGCTGGCCATGACCGCCATTCTGGGGTATCTGGTGAACTCTACCGTGCGTACGCTGCTGTTCGGCTACTTTGGCCGCAAGATCTACCGCCCGGGGCTGCATTTCTCCCTCGCGTCCGTCTCCTCGAACCTGCGTTTTGGCGCCTGGCTAACGGCCGACAGCATCATCAACTACGTCAATACCAACCTTTCCACGCTGGTGCTGGCGCGCATTCTGGGGGCGAGCGTCGCGGGGGGTTATAACCTGGCCTACAACGTTGCGGTCGTCCCGCCGATGAAGCTCAACCCGATTATCACCCGCGTGTTGTTCCCGGCGTTCGCCAAAATTCAGGACGACACTGAAAAGCTGCGCGTCAACTTCTACAAGCTGCTCTCCGTGGTCGGCATTATTAACTTCCCGGTACTGCTGGGTCTGATGGTGGTGTCGAGCAACTTTGTGCCGCTGGTATTTGGCGAGAAGTGGAACAGCATCATCCCGATCCTGCAGTTGCTCTGCGTGGTGGGGCTGCTGCGCTCCGTGGGTAACCCGATTGGCTCCCTGCTGATGGCGAAAGCGCGCGTGGATATCAGCTTTAAATTCAACGTATTTAAAACCTTCCTGTTTATTCCGGCAATTATCGTCGGCGGACACATGGCGGGCGCCATTGGCGTCACGCTGGGCTTTCTGCTGGTGCAAATCATCAATACCGTGCTGAGCTACTTCATCATGATCAAGCCAGTGCTGGGCTCCAGCTACCGTCAGTACATCCTGAGCCTGTGGCTGCCGTTTTATCTCTCCTTGCCGACCCTGGTGGTGAGCTACGGTCTGGGGGTGCTCCTGAAGGGGCATCTGCCACTGGCCGCGCTGCTGGCAGTGCAGGTTGCTGCGGGCGCACTGGCGTTTGGGGTGATGATTGTGCTGTCACGCAATGCGCTGGTGGTGGAAATGAAGCGCCAGTTTTGCCGTAACGAAAAAATGAAAACGCTGCTTCGCGCAGGCTAGTTATTTAAGAGGCCATTATGAAATTATTAATTCTTGGCAACCATACCTGCGGCAACCGTGGCGACAGCGCCATCCTGCGCGGTTTACTGGATGCAATTAACACCCTTAAGCCTGAGACAGAAGTGGACGTGATGAGCCGTTACCCGGTCAGCTCATCCTGGTTACTGAACCGCCCGGTGATGGGCGACCCGCTCTACAGCCAGATGAAACAGCACAATAACGCTGCGGGCGTTATGGGACGCGTGAAGAAAGTGTTGCGTCGCCGCTACCAGCATCAGGTGCTGCTTTCTCGCGTAACCGACACCGGCAAGCTGCGCAACATCGCCATTGCGCAGGGCTTTACCGATTTCGTGCGTCTGCTTTCCGGCTATGACGCCATTATTCAGGTGGGCGGTTCGTTCTTTGTCGATCTCTACGGCGTGCCGCAGTTTGAGCATGCGCTCTGTACCTTTATGGCGAAGAAGCCGCTGTTTATGATTGGTCACAGTGTCGGGCCATTCCAGGAACCTCAGTTCAACCAGCTGGCAAACTATGTGTTTGGCCACTGCGATGCCCTGATTTTACGTGAGTCAGTCAGCCTCGACATGATGAAGCGCAGCGAGATCGACACTTCGAAAGTCGAGCACGGGGTGGATACCGCGTGGCTGGTGGATCACCAGGACGACAGCTTCCAGCCGAGCTACGCGGTGCAGCACTGGCTGGACGTGGCGGCGAAACAGAAAACCGTCGCCATTACCCTGCGCGAGCTGGCACCTTTTGATAAGCGTTTAGGTACGACTCAGGCCGCCTACGAGAAGGCCTTTGCCGAGGTCGTTAACCGCGTGCTGGACAGCGGTTATCAGGTGCTGGCGCTCTCTACCTGTACCGGTATCGATAGTTACAACAAGGATGATCGCATGGTGGCGCTTAACCTGCGCCATCTGGTGAACGATCCGTCCCGGTATCACGTGGTGATGGACGAACTGAACGATCTGGAGATGGGCAAACTGCTCTCAGCCTGTGACCTGACCGTGGGTACCCGTCTGCACTCTGCCATCATCTCGATGAACTTTGGCACGCCAGCCATTGCCATCAACTATGAGCACAAGTCTGCCGGGATTATGCAGCAGCTGGGGATGCCGGAAATGGCGGTGGATATCCGTCATCTGCTGGATGGCTCGCTCGGCGCAATGGTGGGCGACACCCTTGGGCAACTGCCCGCCGTGAATGAGCGCCTGGCCGTGGCGGTGAAAGCCGAGCGCGAAAAGGGAATGGGTATGGTGAAATCGGTGCTTGACCGCGTGCGGGAGGGGAAATGAAGGTTGGTTTCTTCTTACTGAAATTTCCACTGTCGTCTGAAACCTTTGTACTCAATCAAATCACCGCGTTTATCGATATGGGATATGACGTGGAAATTATCGCCCTGCAAAAGGGCGATACGCAAAACACCCATGCGGCGTATACCCAGTATGGGCTGGAGGCGAAAACCCGCTGGCTGCAGGATGAGCCATCCGGAAAAGTGAACAAGCTGCGCTACCGTGCCAGCCAGACCTTACGCGGGCTCCATCGCGCGTCGACCTGGCGAGCGCTGAACATCTCCCGCTATGGCGCGGAGTCGCGCAATCTGATCCTGTCGGCCATCTGCGGGCAAACGGCGCAGCCGTACCGCGCTGATGTCTTTATCGCCCACTTTGGCCCGGCAGGGGTGACCGCAGCCAAACTGCGCGAACTGGGGGTGATTGACGGGAAGATCGCCACGATCTTCCACGGCATTGATATCTCCAGCCGTGAAGTGCTGAACCACTACACGCCGGAGTATCAGCAGCTGTTCCAGCGCGGCGACATGATGCTGCCCATCAGCGACCTGTGGGCCGGACGCCTCAAAAAGATGGGTTGCCCGGGCGAGAAAATCACCGTCTCGCGGATGGGGGTGGATTTGGCGCGCTTTACCCGACGTCCGGTCAAGGTGCCGGGTAAACCGCTGCAGATTATCTCCGTTGCCCGACTGACCGAGAAAAAAGGGCTGCATGTGGCGATTGAAGCCTGCCGCCAGCTCAAGGCGCGCGGGGTGGATTTCCGTTATCGCATTCTCGGTATCGGCCCGTGGGAGCGTCGTCTGCGTACGCTTATTGAACAGTATGAGCTGGAAACGCACGTGGAGATGCCGGGCTTTAAGCCGAGCCACGAGGTGAAGGCCATGCTCGATGAAGCCGACGTGTTTCTGCTGCCGTCCGTTACCGGCGCCGATGGCGACATGGAAGGCATACCGGTGGCGCTGATGGAGGCGATGGCGGTGGGGATTCCGGTGGTATCGACGCTGCACAGCGGGATCCCTGAGCTGATCAAGTCAGATCATTCCGGCTGGCTGGTCCCCGAAAATAACGCCATGGCCCTGGCCGATCGGCTGGCCGCGTTTAGCGATATCGACCAGCAGGCGCTGGAGCCCGTGCTGCACAATGCCCGACAAAAAGTCGAGGCAGATTTTAACCAGCAGGTGATCAATCGCCAGTTAGCGAGCCTGCTGCAAACGTTGTAACGCCGAGGTTGTATGCTGAAAAAGATTACCCGACGCAGCTTTGTCTCTTCTCTGTCCGTCCTGGCGGCAATGCCGCTACTGTCGCCCCGCGTTGCGCGGGCGGCAACCGGCAAGACGGTCTCTGTAAATCAGTACACTAACAACGACTGGATCGCCGCCTTTAAGCAGGCGTTTAACGAAGGCGACACCGTCGTAGTGCCTGCAGGGCTCACCTGCAAAAACATCAACACGGGCATTTTCATTCCTGACGGCAAAACGCTGCTGATTCGCGGGGCGTTAACCGGCAATGGCCGGGGGCGCTTTGTCCTGCAGGAGGGCAGCAAAGTCATCGGTGAGGGCGAAGGCCGTACCGAAAACATTACCCTTGACGTTCGTGGCTCTGACTGTGTCATCAAAGGGCTGGCGATGAGCGGATTTGGCCCGGTAACGCAAATCTACATTGGCGGCAAAAAGCCCAGCGTGATGCGTAATCTGGTCATTGATAACATCCGCGTGAGCCAGGCCAATTACGCCATCCTGCGCCAGGGGTTTCACAACCAGGTGGATGGCGCCCGCATCACCAACAGCAAATTCAGCCACCTGCAGGGCGATGCGATCGAGTGGAATGTGGCCATCAATGACCGCAATATTCTGATCTCCGACCATGTGATCGACAACATCAACTGCACCAACGGGAAGATTAACTGGGGGATTGGTATTGGCCTTGCGGGCAGTACCTACGACAACGACTACCCGGAAAAGCAGACCGTGAAGAACTTTGTGGTTGCCAATATCACCGGCAGCAACTGCCGCCAGCTGGTGCACGTTGAGAACGGTAAACACTTTATTATCCGCAATATTAAGGCCAAAAATATTACGCCTGATTTCAGTAAAAAGGCGGGAATAGACAATGCCACGGTAGCAATTTATGGCTGTGATAATTTCGTTATTGATAATGTCGATATGGTCAATAGTGCCGGCATGTTAATCGGTTACGGCGTGATTAAAGGTGACTACCTGTCGATTCCGCAGAACTTCAAGCTTAACGATATTCGTCTGGATAATAGCCAGCTTGCCTATAAGCTGCGCGGCATACAAATTTCATCCGGTAATGCGACCTCGTTTGTGGCCATCACCAACGTCGAGATGCAGCGCGCGACGCTTGAACTGCATAACAAACCTCAGCACCTTTTCTTACGCAATATCAACGTGATGCAGGAAGCAGCAATCGGACCCGCGCTGAAGCTGAACTTCGACCTGCGTAAGGATGTGCGGGGTAAGTTTATGGCGAAAGACGAGACGTTGCTGTCACTGGCAAACATCAAAGCAGTGAATGAGAAAGGGCAGAGCTCGGTGGATATTGACCGGGTGGATCAGCATGTGGTGAATACGGAACGGCTGAATTTTGCGCTGCCGCACAGATAATCGTTAGTGGGCTTTTTGCGACTATTCCTGGCACGGAATCGCATTCTATTCAGATTACAACTACTGTAATTTGTGGTGCTAAGGCGTAATATCATTACAGGATTACGGCAAATCATACTGGCGAAAACAGGTTTAAGAGCTATAATTCGTCAACCATTTTAAGGTGGAAGAAATAATGATTAATTTGAAAGCAGTCATTCCGGTAGCCGGACTGGGCATGCATATGCTGCCAGCCACAAAAGCCATTCCTAAAGAGATGCTACCGATCGTCGACAAGCCGATGATTCAATACATCGTCGACGAGATTGTTGCTGCAGGGATCAAAGAAATCGTTCTGGTTACGCACTCGTCCAAGAATGCGGTTGAAAACCACTTCGACACCTCTTACGAACTCGAAGCGCTGCTGGAGCAGCGTGTTAAACGTCAATTGCTGGCGGAAGTGCAGTCTATTTGTCCTCCTGGCGTGACCATCATGAACGTCCGTCAGGCGCAACCGCTGGGCCTGGGTCACTCCATCCTGTGTGCTCGTCCGGTCGTGGGCGACAACCCGTTCATCGTGGTCCTGCCTGATATCATCATCGATACCGCTTCTGCGGATCCGCTGCGCTACAACCTGGCGGCGATGGTGGCGCGTTTCAACGAAACAGGCCGCAGCCAGGTGCTGGCGAAACGCATGAAAGGCGATCTCTCTGAGTACTCTGTAATCCAGACTAAAGAAGCGCTGGAGACAGAAGGGCAGGTGAGCCGCATCGTTGAGTTTATCGAAAAGCCGGATCAGCCACAGACGCTGGATTCCGACCTCATGGCGGTTGGCCGTTATGTCCTGAACGCGGATATCTGGGCCGAGCTGGGAAAAACCAAACCAGGCGCCTGGGACCGTATCCAGTTGACCGATGCGATTGCCGAGCTGGCGAAAAAGCAGTCTGTTGACGCGATGCTGATGACCGGTGAGAGCTACGACTGCGGTAAAAAGCTGGGCTATATGCAGGCATTTGTGAACTATGGACTGCGTAACCTGAAGGAAGGGGCGAAGTTCAGAAGCCGGATTGAGAAGTTGTTAGCTAACGACTGATTTTATCTTACTTGATTTACGCAAGCGGCAGTCATCATTTTGGGTATGTTGCAACATAACCAAAATGATGACTGCCGTTTTTCGTTATTAATTCTAATGATAACATGGATTTTGGTCAGATTTGTGACGATTTGTGCTTGTTTCTGAGGTCATTTAGGACGACAATTAACGCCAGTTTTTGTCTGAATCCAGACCAGAAAAATCATTTATTCAAACTTCGCTCAGTGCACTGGTAGCTGTTAAGCCAGCGGCGGTAGCGTGCAAAATTTCTGAAGCCGATATTAATTACCCGGTATCAGAACGCCAATATCTCGACAAATTCAATAGACGGAACAGATCACGTGAAAATTCTTGTGACGGGCGGGGCCGGCTTTATCGGCTCAGCAGTGGTACGACATATTATTAAAAATACCCAGGATGAAGTCGTCAATGTGGATAAACTGACGTATGCCGGTAACCTTGAGTCGCTTACCGAAGTGAGTGATAGCGCCAGATATGTCTTTGAGCATGCGGACATTTGCGACAAGAGTGCCATGGATCGTATCTTTGCTGAGCATAAGCCGGATGCCGTTATGCACCTGGCGGCTGAGAGTCATGTCGATCGTTCCATCACCGGCCCGGCCGCGTTTATTGAAACCAATATCGTCGGTACCTATGTATTGCTCGAAGCGGCTCGTGCTTACTGGTCCACTTTAGATGATGTAGCGAAGAAGGCGTTTCGTTTCCATCATATCTCGACCGATGAAGTGTATGGCGATTTGCCGCACCCGGACGAGCATCCGGTTTCTACCGATCTGCCGCTCTTTACCGAAACCACAGCTTATGCGCCAAGCAGCCCGTATTCTGCTTCAAAAGCTTCCAGCGATCATCTGGTTCGCGCCTGGCTGCGTACCTATGGGTTCCCAACCATCGTCACTAACTGCTCCAATAACTACGGCCCGTATCATTTCCCTGAGAAACTGATCCCGCTGGTCATCCTGAATGCGCTCGATGGCAAACCACTGCCAATTTATGGCAAAGGTGACCAGATCCGCGACTGGTTGTATGTTGAAGATCATGCTCGTGCGCTCTACACCGTCGTAACCCAGGGTAAGCCGGGTGAAACTTACAACATTGGTGGTCATAACGAGAAGAAAAACCTCGAGGTGGTTCATACCATTTGCGATCTGCTGGATGAAATTGTTCCGAAAGAGGGCTCTTATCGCGACCAGATCATGTATGTTGCCGATCGTCCAGGCCACGATCGCCGCTATGCTATCGACGCACATAAGATTGCCGCTGAATTGGGTTGGAAGCCTGCAGAAACATTTGAAAGTGGCATTCGTAAGACAGTGGAATGGTATTTGAGTAACCAGGACTGGGTTAACAACGTTAAAAGCGGTGCCTATAAGACCTGGATCGAACAGAACTACGGAGAACGATAACTATGAATATTCTTCTGTTCGGCAAGACAGGGCAGGTGGGTTGGGAACTTCAGCGCGCACTCGCTCCATTAGGTAATTTAATTGCCCTTGATGTGCATTCCAAAGAGTATTGTGGTGATTTTAGCAATCCGGAAGGGATTGCTGAGACTGTCCGTGCTATCAAACCTGATGTGATCGTTAACGCAGCAGCTCACACTGCTGTAGATAAAGCAGAATCTGAGCCAGAGTTTGCGCAGTTACTGAACGCAACCAGCGTTGAAGCTATTGCGAAGGAAGCTGCAAAAATTGGGGCCTGGGTTGTTCATTATTCAACAGATTACGTTTTTCCGGGCGATGGCGATAAACCATGGCGTGAAACGGATGCAACAGCGCCTTTGAATGTTTATGGGCAGACTAAACGTGATGGTGAAAAAGCGCTGCAAGCATATTGCCCTAACCATCTTATTTTCCGTACCAGCTGGGTCTACGCGGGTAAAGGTAACAATTTCGCGAAAACCATGCTGCGTCTGGCGAAAGAGCGTAAAGAACTTTCTGTTATCAACGATCAGGTTGGTGCACCTACAGGTGCAGAATTACTGGCAGACTGTACCGCGCATGCTATTCGTGTAGCGATGGTAAAACCAGAAGTGGCTGGTCTTTATCACTTGGTAGCATCCGATACGACAACCTGGTATGACTATGCAGCACTGGTATTTGATGAAGCCAGAAAGGCAGGCATCGAACTGGCGATTGAAAAGCTCAACGCTGTGCCGACAAGCGCTTACCCGACACCTGCTCGTCGGCCGCAGAATTCGCGGTTAAGTACAGAGAAATTCCAGCATAACTTTGGTCTGGTATTGCCCGCATGGGATGTTGGCGTGAAGCGCATGCTCGCTGAGCTTTTTACCACTAAATCACTTTAACCATTAGATAAATGCCCGGATTCGGGCATTTTGCGTTTACAGAGAAATTATAATGGCTACGCGTAAAGGTATTATTCTTGCTGGTGGATCCGGCACTCGTCTCTACCCTGTGACCATGGCGGTGAGTAAACAACTGCTGCCCATTTACGACAAACCAATGATTTACTATCCGCTGTCTACGCTGATGCTGGCAGGGATTAAAGACATTCTGATCATCAGTACGCCACAGGATACCCCGCGCTTTGAACAGCTTCTGGGCGACGGCAGTCAGTGGGGGTTAAACCTTCAGTATAAAGTACAGCCAAGCCCTGATGGACTGGCTCAGGCCTTTATCATTGGCGAAGAGTTCATTGGTAACGACAGCTGTGCGTTAGTGCTGGGCGATAATATTTTCTACGGCCATGACCTGCCTAAACAGCTGGAAGCCGCAGTGAGTAAAGGCAACGGTGCAACTGTTTTCGCCTATCACGTCAACGATCCTGAACGTTATGGTGTGGTCGAGTTCGACAAAAATGGTACGGCCATCAGTCTGGAAGAGAAGCCGCTGGAACCTAAAAGCAACTATGCTGTAACGGGTCTCTATTTCTACGACAATGATGTAGTGGAAATGGCGAAGAACCTTAAACCTTCAGCGCGCGGTGAGTTGGAAATTACCGATATTAACCGTATCTACCTGGAGCAGGGGCGTCTGTCCGTTGCGATGATGGGGCGTGGCTATGCATGGCTGGATACGGGTACTCATCAGAGCCTTATTGAGGCAAGTAATTTTATTGCGACGATTGAAGAGCGTCAGGGGCTTAAGGTTTCTTGCCCGGAAGAGATTGCGTATCGCAAAGGGTTTATTGATGCGGAGCAGGTGAAGAAGCTGGCTGAGCCGCTGAAGAAAAATGCCTATGGTCAATACCTGCTTAAGATGATTAAAGGTTACTAAGACATGAATGTTATTAAAACAGATATCCCAGATGTACTTATTTTTGAGCCAAAAGTTTTTGGTGACGATCGTGGTTTTTTCTTTGAGAGTTTCAGCCAGAAAGTATTCGAAGAGGCAGTAGGGCGAAAAGTTGAGTTTGTACAGGATAATCATTCTAAATCCTGCAAGGGTGTGCTTCGCGGTTTACATTATCAACTGGAACCGTATGCGCAGGGAAAACTGGTGCGCTGTGTTGCTGGTGAAGTATTTGATGTTGCGGTCGATATTCGTAAATCCTCTCCGACTTTTGGAAAATGGGTTGGCGTGAATCTTTCCGCTGAGAATAAACGTCAGTTGTGGATCCCAGAAGGGTTTGCTCATGGGTTTCTTGTGCTGAGTAATATTGCTGAATTTGTATATAAAACTACAAATTACTACCACCCTGAAAGCGATAGGGGGCTTATCTGGAATGATCGTGATATAGGTATTGTATGGGGTGATACAGATAATGTCCTACTTTCAGAAAAAGACCAAAAACAGCCTTCTCTTACTGAACTTTTAAACCAACAATAGGATGTGCTGCACTATGAAACGAATTATTACTTTTGGCACATTTGATGTATTTCATGTAGGCCACATCAATATTATTGAGAGAGCGAAAAAGCTAGGTGATTACTTAATTGTAGGGGTCTCTTCAGACGAGCTTAATTTTAGCAAAAAACAGCGATATCCAATATATAACCAAACTGATCGTTTAAAAATAATTAGTTCAATGAAATGTGTTGATGAGGTTTTCATTGAGGAATCTTTGGAGTTGAAATTAGAGTACATAAAAAAATACAAAGCTGACATTTTGGTTATGGGAGATGATTGGACTGGAAGGTTTGATTGGGTAAAAACAGATTGCGAAGTGATTTATTTACCAAGAACACCTTCGGTTTCAACCACAGAAATTATAGAAATCGTTAAATCCATTTAGTGGAAGACAATTGTGCCAAAAAAAAATGTTGTAGAAAATATTATTTTTTTATCAATAATTCAATTCGCCAATTATCTTGCACCTTTGATGGTCTTACCTTTCCTCAGTCGCACTTTGGGCGTGGAGGGGTTTGGGCTCATTATGGTAGCATTTTCTGCATGTACATTATGTTTTCTCCTCACTGATTTTGGCTTTAATTTATCTGCTCCATATTGGATAGCTAGGAATTCAAATTATAGGAATAGAGTGTCGCGAACAATAGGCGCTATATTTTTAATTAAATTTATAATATTACTAATTATAGGATTAATACTTTTCTTGTATGTATTATTCTTAACGAGTAACACGATGCATATGAGATTAATGTATACAATAATTTATTGTATAGCTATTGCACAAGCATTCCAACCAGTATGGTTTTTTCAGGGGGTTGAGAAAATGAAAAATGTGACCATATTTATGGTCACTGCAAAGTTATCTTATTTAATACTTATATTTCTCTTTGTGAGAAATAAAGAAGATGACCTTCTGGTTCTGTTATGCTTCTTTATAAGTAATTTTATTGCAACGATTATTGGTGTCGGGCTTATCTGGGGGGCAGGTTATAAAATCATGATTCCGACAAAAAAAATCATTGCCGATACTTTCAAAGCAAGTTCCTCCTTCTTCCTTTCAAGATTGGCAGTCGGTGTTTATACAAATGCTAGCACACTGATTGTTGGTGCAGCTTCGGGTGTGGTTCAAGCGGGTTTGTATTCAAGTGCGGAAAAATTATATCAAGCAGGTCAAAATTTAACATCTCCAATAAGCCAAGCATTGTATCCATATGTTGCAAGAACAGGAAATAAAAATATTCTTTTCAAAACGATCTTACTACTTTTGATTCCAATGATATTGGGCTGCTCAATCTGTTTTATTTACGCAGCCGAAATAATCAAATTAATATATGGTGCCAGTTTTGTTAATGCACAACATGTATTAAGAATATTTTTGATAATATCAATAATTACTTTTGTTAGTATAAATTTGGGTTATCCTGCCTTTGCGGCAATGGGGAGAGTTAATCTGGCTAATTATACAGTAATGCTTGGTGGGATCGTGCAAGTTTTACTGTTAGCGATACTTTATACTATAAATAGTATTAATGCTGTGAATGTTGCTTTGTCTGTACTTACGACAGAAATTATAGTTTTAGCCGTAAGAATATTATTACTTATAAAACCAAATATTAATACTCATGAAGAATATCGTTAAAATACCGGTTAAATTTGTGGCTGTATGCGCTCGGATGCTATCAATAACTTTGGCATGTCTTATACCAAAAGAAAAAAAACTCTGGGTTTTTGGTGGATGGTATGGACAACGAATTTCTGACAACCCAAAATACTTACTCCAATACGTAAATAAATATCACGCGAAAAATATTCGAGCTGTTTGGATTTATAAAAATGCTAATGTTAAAGCAGAGGCATTGAAGCTTGGTATCGAAGCGTATCATTATAAGAGTATTAAAGGAAAACTCATACAACTTCGTGCTGGTCTGGTTTTATTTACACATACAATACACACAGATTTAAATTCAAAGTGTATCTCCTGGAATACAAAACGTATACAAATGTGGCACGGTATACCTCTTAAAAAAATAGGATTTGATGATAACTTCACAGCTTCAAAACTTAAGAAAAGTAAGCTGTATAGATTTACACTCAACGACATTAATTCTTATGTGTTAAGTTCAGGAAACGCCGTATCGAAAATCTTTCAATCTGCTTTTGATGAATCACTTGGAAAAATGGCTGAAACTGGCTTTCCGAGAAATGATGTTTTTTTCAATAAGCAACACCAGAAAATAAGTGGTAAATATAATGTCTTGTATATGCCAACCTTAAGGGCTGGTTATGGAGCAACGTTTAATTTATTGGATAAAAGATATGATTTCCAGTTCGAAGAAATAGATTCTTTTTTAAAGGAGCATGATATAACACTGACATTGAGAATTCACCCTGCAAATAATCCTGATGCTAAAATGGTTGAACTGATAGCAGCAAGTGACAGTATAAAAATGTCATCGTCGGATGATGTTTATGATGAAATTGGGATGTATGATTGTTTGATTACCGATTATTCAAGTATAATGTTTGATTTTGCACTGAGTCATAAACCAATTATCTTTGCTGCTTTTGATATTAAAGATTATCTCAGAGACGACAGAGGTATGTATTTTAATTACGAAGATATTGCTAGTAATAACATCGCCTTTAGTTGGCAAGATGTTATGTTTTCATTAAAAGAAAATATAAATGTACGAGAACATCAAGATTATAAATTTCTTTTACAATTCCATGACGATCAAAATTTACTCGGTAAAGAACATTATTACTCACGTAAGGTTTATGAATTCTTAATTGAAAAGTTAAATATTCATGTTTCTTAGTCCAAATGAGCTACTTCACGAGTCTCTATTAAAATGGCATTCATTAGATTCGTTAATTTTCTGATTATCTTTTTCATTTCTATCGATATGGGGGGCGAATTAGGTATTAGGAATGTTTCATTTCTCTTGTTGGTATTATTAATTGCCTATTATATCGTCACTTGCAAAAAAATCAAATTTAGGCTGCCTTACGTACTCCTTATTATATTGTTTTTAGGATACCCTGTTGCATCTTTATTTATTGGGATGTCTAATAATTTTGATGCAGATACTGGCATATCACAAATCAGTATATTTGTTTTTGCATTTTTATACTTTCTAAAAAGGATAATCGAAGAGGATAATAATTTACCTCTGATGCCGATACAATATTTTAATAATGCGATGCTGATTATCTCTTTGTTCTATGTCTTAATGCTTATTTCGTATCAATTTTTCCCTTCTATTTTCAATAGTATTGCTCTTTACATACACGATAGAGGTGCTGGTTTTGCTGGCGTAAGAACTGAAAATGGAGTTGGTTTTGCTAATATTTATCTTAAATCTAGCCTTTTTTTAATATTTACTTATTGCTGTTTTTTGAAGAGAAATACCATTAAGGCTGCTATTATAATATTGGCTACTGTGATTACGACATCTAAAGCGCTTCTATTAACAGAAGTATTACTTCTTGTAACCAAATTAAAGGGTAGATTGATTTCTGTTGTTGTTTTTGTTTCGGCTTTGTTGTTATTTATTGCAATTTATTTCGATGAAATCATGGTTGTATTCAACTACATGAATGAAACATTGCAAGGCAATAGCGAAACATATTTGGTTAGAGTGCATCACTTTGAAGATCTAGTTGCGCTTTTCTCGGAAAATCCAATTAATTTTCTTTTTGGTTTTGGTGCAGGAAGTTCATTTTTCTCATCGTATTATGGGAAGTACATATTTAATATAGAATTAGACCATCTAAACGCGATTAGAAAGTTTGGCCTCATCTGGTTTTTATCTTTTATGTGGCTTGTATTCTTTAATATTATCCAACTTGTTAGATTAAAAAGAAATGAATTGGCTCTTGGGCTTTTTCTTTCTTTCGTCCTGGCAGGTACCAACCCAGTATTACTGAGCCCTATATTCTTTATATTATTAATCGAATGTCATTTATTGACACTTAAAGTACCATGTTCAACTAGTGGGCTACACAATAGTAAGGTGTAATTCTTTTTATGTTTAATAAATCTAAAAAGTTAGCTATTTTACTTTCCAGTTATAATGGCGAGCAATTTATAGAACAACAACTACAATCTCTTATCGACATGAAGGCTGATTTCATTTTCGATATTCATATTAGAGATGATGGTTCAAGTGATAAAACTTGTGAAACTATTAAGAAGTTTTCCCAGAAACATGCTAACATTCATTTATACGAAGAGAATAATGTTGGAGTTATTGCAAGTTTTCTTTGGCTTGTAGAAAAAGTATCAGGCTATGATTATTATGCTTTTTGCGATCAAGATGATTTTTGGCAACCATTGAAAGCCTTGGCAGCAATTGATAAATTTGAAAAACACGAGGAAATAACTCCGCTGGTGTATTGCTCAGCTTATGATTACGTCGATCAAAATCTTAACTTTATTGGTCGCTTTACTTCCAAAAGTAATTTTTCCCCTAGTAATCTGTTAATAGAAAATTGTGCTCCTGGTTGTACGATGTTATTCAATTCAGCGCTGCGAGAAAAATATTTAAGCATAAGTGCTGCAAATATAAGTAATCGAGTTGTGATGCATGATTGGCTTTTTTTATTATTGGGCCTTCATTTCGGAATGGTAATTTATGACAGAAATTCCTATTTATTATATAGGCAACATGCAAACAATGTTATAGGTAAAAAATCTGGGTTGCTGCCTATCTTTAGATCCAAGTATAAGCAATTCATCAAAGAATGTAAAAGACCGCAGCATTTACTTTATCTTCAAAACGAATTGTTCTCTGATATCACCTCTGGACAAGTAAATTCCTTAACGCATAAACTAAGTTGTAGTTTCGTTTCCGCTCAAAGAAATTTTTACTCTAGAGCTAAATTTGCCTTTAGCGGGAAAATAAAGCGTATCCGAAAAGTTGATGATTTAATATTTAAGATTTTATTTGTTTTTGGATATTATAAATAATATGGTTTGGAATCAATGAGTCAACTTAAAAAATTACATATTGTCCTTGTAGGTAATACATTATGGTCAGTTTATAATTTCCGTAGAGGTCTAATTCAAAGCTTTATGAGCAATGGTCATAGAGTGACAATAGTTGGACCTAAGGATGAGTTTACTGAGAAATTAGAGGGATTAGGCTGTGATGTTGTTGATATTCCTATTTCATCGCAAGGTAAAAATCCTTTTATTGACATGCTACTTATAAATCGACTGAGAGTTGTTTATAAAAGGATTAAACCGGATTTTGTTTTTCACTATACTATAAAGCCAAATATATATGGCTCGATTGCTGCTGGCTTGTCTCGAACAAAATCAATAGCTATTACTACCGGGCTTGGTTATGTTTTCAATAACTCTTCATTTTTCACTCACATAATTTCACATTTGTACTGCTTTGCATTTAAATTCGCAAAAGAAGTCTGGTTTTTGAATGAAGATGATAGAAATGTGTTTATACAAAGAGGTATTATCTCACCTGGCAAGACTCATATTCTTGATGGCGAAGGTGTCGATACTAGTTTCTTCATTCCTAGGGCAAAACCTATTTCGCATAAAAAATCAAAAGTTACGTTTTTGCTCGTTGCAAGGATGCTGTGGGACAAAGGTGTTGGGATATACGTTGATGCGGCTCGTAAACTAAAAGAACAGTACCCAGATACTGAATTTCAGTTGTTAGGGGCCTGCGATGTCGATAATCCGAGCGCAATTCCACGTGATATTATAGATAATTGGCATGAAGAGGGTGTAGTTAATTATTTGGGAATGACGAATGATGTGCGCACCGTTGTATCCCAAGCCGACTGTATTGTATTGCCTTCTTATTATCGCGAGGGAGTTCCTCGAACATTGATGGAAGCAGCATCAATGGGCAAACCAGTACTTACGACCGATAATGTCGGATGTAGAAATGTTGTTATAGAAGCGCAAACAGGTTTTTTATGCAAGACAAAAGATGTCGATAGTTTAGTTGACGCTATGAATAAGATTCTCCATTTAACCCCTGAGGAACGTAGCGAAATGGGTCTAAATGGTCGGGATTATATGATAAGCCGCTTCGATGAAAGGGTTATTATTGCTGATTATTATAATGCTATTCAAAAATATGTTGAAGTATAGTTGCCCCTAAGGATTTGTTTATCTACTGACCATCCGTATTTGTATAAAGCATCTTCCGCTATCCATGATGACTTAACCTGAGTTAACATCAGGTATACATTCAAGCCGCGCACAGTTACGGCGAACACACCTGACAGGAGTATGTAATGTCCAAGCAACAGATCGGCGTTGTCGGTATGGCAGTGATGGGGCGCAACCTGGCGCTCAACATCGAAAGCCGCGGTTATACCGTCTCCGTTTTCAACCGCTCCCGTGATAAGACCGAAGAAGTCATCGCTGAGAATCCGGGTAAGAAACTGGTTCCTTTCTATACGGTTAAAGAGTTTGTTGAATCTCTGGAAACGCCTCGTCGTATCCTGTTAATGGTGAAAGCGGGCGCAGGTACCGATGCAGCCATCGATTCCCTGAAACCTTATCTGGAAAAAGGAGACATCATCATTGATGGTGGCAACACCTTCTTCCAGGACACCATTCGTCGTAACCGTGAACTCTCTGCTGAAGGTTTCAACTTCATCGGTACCGGTGTCTCCGGTGGTGAAGAGGGCGCCCTGAAAGGCCCATCTATCATGCCTGGTGGCCAGAAAGAAGCGTATGAACTGGTTGCGCCAATCCTGACCAAAATCGCTGCGGTTGCGGAAGATGGTGAGCCGTGTGTGACCTATATCGGTCCGGACGGTGCAGGCCACTATGTTAAGATGGTTCACAACGGCATCGAATACGGCGATATGCAGCTGATTGCTGAAGCTTACTCTCTGCTGAAGGGCGGCCTGAACCTTTCCAACGAAGAACTCGCAGAGACCTTCACCGAGTGGAACAAAGGCGAGCTGAACAGCTATCTGATCGACATCACCAAAGATATCTTCACGAAGAAAGATGAAGAGGGTAAATACCTGGTCGATGTGATCCTTGACGAAGCAGCGAACAAAGGTACCGGCAAATGGACCAGCCAGAGCTCTCTGGACCTGGGCGAACCGCTGTCTCTGATCACCGAATCCGTATTCGCTCGCTACATCTCTTCTCTGAAAGATCAGCGCGTTGCGGCTTCCAAAGTGCTGTCTGGTCCGCAGGCTAAACCAGCTGGTGACAAAGCGGAATTCGTTGAGAAGGTTCGTCGTGCTTTGTACCTGGGCAAAATCGTCTCTTACGCACAAGGTTTCTCTCAGTTGCGCGCGGCTTCTGACGAAAACAACTGGGATCTGAACTACGGTGAAATCGCGAAGATCTTCCGTGCAGGTTGCATCATCCGCGCCCAGTTCCTGCAGAAAATCACCGATGCCTATGCTGAAAATGCAGGTATCGCGAACTTGCTTCTGGCACCTTACTTTAAGAAGATTGCTGACGAATACCAGCAGGCGCTGCGTGATGTTGTAGCATACGCTGTACAGAATGGTATTCCTGTGCCGACCTTCTCCGCTGCAGTAGCGTACTACGACAGCTATCGCGCTGCCGTACTGCCTGCCAACCTGATTCAGGCGCAGCGTGACTACTTCGGTGCGCATACGTATAAACGTACAGATAAAGAAGGTGTGTTCCATACCGAATGGATGGAATGAAGTAACGCTTTGTAATCACAACCCGGAGCTTGTCTCCGGGTTTTTTTTACGCGAAATCTGGCTCCTGATATTCGAAGTAGTCTGAATGTCATCCTGAGTACAGGGATTACTCCTGGTTTGCCTTGACAGTTCCGTTGGCCAGGAGGTACAAAGCCCAACAGTCATGTTTATCGCGATGGTCTGGCGGCCATCACTACAGTTAACTCACAGAAGTCATTAGCGAATGAAAATAACAATCTCCGGAACAGGCTATGTTGGACTCTCGAACGGTATTCTGATTGCCCAGAACCATGAAGTGGTTGCGCTGGATATCGTGCAGTCCAAAGTGGATATGCTCAACCAGAAGAAATCGCCAATTGTTGACAAAGAAATCCAGGATTATCTTACTCACAAAGAACTGAATTTCCGCGCTACTACGGATAAAGAAGATGCCTACCGCGATGCGGATTACGTCATCATTGCCACTCCTACCGACTACGATCCGAAAACGAATTACTTCAACACATCCACTGTAGAAGCGGTCATTAAAGACGTTATCGCAATCAACCCGAACGCGGTGATGGTGATTAAGTCAACCATTCCGGTAGGTTTCACTAAATCCATCAAAGAAGAGTTGGGCATCGATAACGTCTTCTTCTCGCCAGAGTTCCTGCGCGAGGGCAGGGCGTTATACGATAACCTGCATCCTTCCCGTATCGTGATTGGTGAGCGTTCTGAACGTGCTGAGAGCTTTGCTGCCCTACTGCAGGAAGGAGCAATTAAGAAAGATATTCCGGTACTGTTTACCGACTCCACTGAAGCGGAGGCGATTAAGCTTTTCGCTAATACCTACCTGGCAATGCGTGTCGCTTACTTCAACGAACTGGACAGCTATGCAGAGAGCCTGGGGTTAAATACCCGCCAGATTATCGAAGGTGTTTGTCTCGATCCGCGCATTGGTAACCACTATAAAAACCCGTCGTTTGGCTACGGTGGTTACTGCCTGCCAAAAGATACCAAGCAGCTGCTGGCAAACTATCAGGCGGTGCCAAACAACCTGATTTCCGCGATTGTCGATGCCAACCGCACGCGTAAAGACTTCATCTCTGATTCGATCCTTGCGCGTCAGCCGAAAGTGGTGGGCGTCTATCGTCTGATCATGAAGAGCGGTTCCGATAACTTCCGCGCCTCGTCCATTCAGGGGATCATGAAGCGTATTAAAGCGAAGGGTGTTCAGGTCATTATTTATGAACCTGCAATGCAGGAAGATGAGTTCTTCCATTCACGCGTGATTCGCGATCTGGATGCGTTCAAGCAGGAAGCGGACGTGATTATCTCTAACCGCATGGCGGAAGAGCTGGCGGATGTGGCGGATAAAGTCTATACCCGCGATCTGTTCGGTAGCGATTGATTATTTTAACGCGCGTAAAAAACCCGGCCATGTTGCCGGTTTTTTTTATTTTCAGACCTTGTAGAAAGCGCGATACCACTCCACGAAGTTTTTCACCCCGTCTTTAACTGAGGTCTGCGGTTTAAAGCCAATAACGTCATACAACGCTTTCGTGTCCGCGCTGGTTTCCAGCACGTCACCCGGTTGAATCGGCATCATGTTTTTCTCTGCTTCTTTGCCGAGTGCTTCTTCCAGCGCCGTAATGTAATCCATGAGCTCAACCGGAGAGCTGTTACCAATGTTGTAAACCCGATAAGGCGCGGAACTGGTCGCCGGCGAACCGGTTTCGACAGTCCAGTTTTCATCAGCCTGAGGGATGACATCCTGTAGGCGCAGAATAGCTTCGGCGATGTCATCAATATAGGTAAAGTCGCGCTTCATCTTTCCGTAGTTGTAAACATCAATGCTTTTGCCTTCGATCATTGCCTTTGTAAACTTAAACAGCGCCATGTCCGGACGTCCCCACGGGCCATACACGGTAAAGAAACGCAGACCAGTGGTCGGCAGGTTATACAGATGGGAATAAGTATACGACATCAGCTCATTGGCTTTTTTGGTCGCCGCGTACAGTGACACCGGGTGGTCTACCGAGTCGTCAGTAGAGAAGGGCATCTTACGGTTGAGGCCATAAACTGAACTTGATGACGCATACAGCAGGTGCTGTACCTTGTTATGGCAACAACCTTCCAGCACGTTAAGGTGACCGTCCAGGTTAGCATCCGCATACGCGTGCGGATTTTCCAGCGAGTAGCGCACACCTGCTTGTGCGGCCAGATGTATCACGCGCTCAAACTTCTCAGAGGCAAACAGCGCTGCCATGGCTTCACGATCGGCTAACTCCATCTTGTGGAAGGTGAAAGTCCCGGATTTCAGTAAATCCAGACGTGTCAGCTTGAGATTGACGTCGTAGTAGTCGTTCAGATTATCAATACCGACTACCTGGTGTCCGGCATCCAGCAAGCGTTTGCTGACATGCGATCCGATAAATCCTGCCGCGCCCGTAACCAAAAATTTCATATCTTCCTCGTTAACTCTTCGTTCTTGTCGATGCCTGAGACTGAGGTGTACTGGCAATAGCGGACACTACCATTTGTTCTTTTTTTAAGCAGCCAT
>ERZ791930.510-NODE-510-length-29286-cov-15.511546_pt1 | contig 29286 bp, 26 predicted proteins | sample MGYA00510128_ERZ791930 | MGnify/ENA primary metagenome ERZ791930 (study PRJEB30046, sample SAMN00792057) | human gut metagenome | study: EMG produced TPA metagenomics assembly of the A metagenome-wide association study of gut microbiota in type 2... | reverse complement strand
CAGCTGCGACACCGCCCGTGCCGGGGATGGCGTGCGGGCGCATGTCAGCCCAGCGGATTTTCCGTCTGCTCCCCGTCCTCCCCGTCGGGCACCGGGGTCTCGTCGGAGGGCTTGCCCATCCATTCCATGAAGGTGATGCCTTCGTCGGCAATGAGGGCGCGGGTGTAGCCGCCGCCTGCCATGGCGCGGGTGCGGTCGGGGGTGAACTGCACGCGCAGTCCCTTGATCTGGCTTTCGCTCACCTTTTCGGCGGCATCCACGCCCTTGCCCATGGCGTTGATGGTGTAGCGAAACCAACCGAGGCCCTCGAAGTGCACGGCGCGGCTCTCCTTCATGAAGTCGGCCATCACGGCGGGCAGGGCGCGTAGCACGGCATGGGTGTCGGCGGGCGACACGGTGCTTTCACGCGCGATGCGGTTGGCCAGTTCCTGCGTCTTCACGGGCTTGCCCACGGTGACGCAACGCGGATACCACAGGTTGTTTACAGCCTGTTTCACTTTTTTCCAAAAAATCATACTTACCTCCTTCTTTTATGCCGTTTGCCAATGCCGGCCCGGCGTTTTACAACCTGTTGTCCTCCAGTAGTTTGCGCTTCGCCCAATGACGGGTGCTCCGTTAAACCTCGACGTGGGTCCCGTTAAACCCTGACGAGGGCCTCGTTAAACCCTGACGGGCACTCCGTCAAACCCTGCCGGGAAAACGGTGACCGGACAGGCCGCTGCTCGCCTGACTTTTTATTGACAATCGGCGGGTTAATTATTCATTCTTCTTTTTCCACATAGTTCACGTTTACGGCCTCACCCCCGTATATCCACCCGTAGAACCATTCTTCTATCAGTTCGCTTCCCGGCCAGACAAACAGCGTGAAAGTGCCGTGCTCTCCCGGGTTGATGTCGTAATGCAGGTATTTCAACGCGGTGTTCCGGCTCACGTCCAAGGAGGGAAGCCGGTTTACCGCACAGTCCAGGTATTTCAGCGCGGTGTTCCGGCTCACGTCCAAGGCGGTCAGCCGGTTGTTGTAGCAATACAGGCGTTCCAACTTGGTGTTCCGGCTCACGTCCAAGGAGGCCAGCAGGTTTTCGTAGCAAAACAAGCGTTCCAACGCGGTGTTTTGAGTCACGTCCAAGGAGGCCAGCAGGTTGTCGCCGCATAGCAGCTGTGTCAACTTGGTGTTCCGGCTCACGTCCAAGGCGGTCAGCCGGTTTGTTCCGCAGTCCATGTATTCCAGCGCGGTGTTTCCGCTCACGTCCAAGGAGGCCAGCCGGTTGTTGCTGCAGTCCATGTATTCCAGCGCGGTGTTCCGGCTCACGTCCAAGGCAGCAAGCCGGTTATAAGAGCAGTACAAGGTGTCCAGCGCGGTGAAGTACTCGATGCCTTTCAGGGAAACCATCCCTTTTCCTTCTTCATAGTCATCATAATCCCCCGACACATCCAGTTTCGTGATACCCTCCACATCGGCACGGGTGATGCGATGGAGGTCGTCAATGTAACCCTTCAGGAAGAGCTTCGACACAAACTGGGGGTCGAACTGCGCGACGAGGTTCTCCTCTTCGGGAGACACCACCACAGGCTCGTCATCGTCCGAACAGGCGGCGAAGGCAAGGAGCAGGACGGCAGCCAACAGATAGTTCAATATCTTCATATCTTTTGAGTTTTTTGAGTTTTTCATTTTTCATTCCTCCACGTATTTCACCGTCACCGTCTGCCCCTCGTATTCCCACGACTCCGGCCATATCCCCAATTCGCTTCCCGGCCAGAGTGTCAGCTCGAAAATGCCGTCCTTTCCCGGATTACTGCTACACGCCAGGTAGGTCAGTGCCCTGTTTTGGCTCAGGTCCAAGGAGGCCAGGCGGTTGCTGGAACACCACAGGTGTTTCAACGTGGTGTTCCGGCTCACGTCCAAGGAGGGCAGCAGGTTGTCGTAGCATGCCAGGTAGGTCAACTTGGTGCTCCGGCTCAGGTCCAAGGCAGCCAGTCGGTTGCCGGCGCAGAACAAGGTATCCAACTCGACGTTCCGGCTCAGGTCCAACGAGGTCAACTGGTTTTTGTAGCAATCCAGGTTTTTCAACCGGATGTTCCGGCTCACGTCCAACGTGGTCAGCTGGTTATAGCCACACGTCAACTCCTCCAACTCCGTGTTCCGGCTCACGTCCAAGGCGGCGAGCTGGTTGCCCCAGCAGTTCAGGTAGGTCAACTTGGTGTTCCGGCTCACGTCTAAGGAGCCTAACGGGTTTCCCTGGCTGTACAGGAAGGTCAGCTCGGTGTTCCGGCTTAGGTCTAAGGAGGTCAGTTCGTTATCGAAGCAGTACAAGGTGTCCAGCTCGGTGTTCCGGCTCACGTCCAAGGCGGTCAGCTGGTTTTGGGAGCAGTCCAAGTACTTCAGCCGAGTGTTCCGGCTCACGTCCAGGGAGGTCAGCTGGTTTTGGGAGCAGTTCAATGTCTCCAATGCGGTGAAGTATTCGATGCCTTTCAGCGAGGTCAGCCCTTTTCCGTCAAAGTAGTCGTCAATCTCTCCCTCCAGGTCCAGTTCGGTGATGCTCTCCACGTCGGCAGGGGTGATGCGATGGGGGTCGCCGATGTAACCTTGCAGGCAGAGCTTCGCCACAAACTGGGTGTCGAACTCCGAGAGGATGTCCTCCTCAGGGAGTGCCGCAGGCTCGTCATCGTCCGAGCAGGCCGCAAAGGCAAGCAGCATCGCGGCAGCCAGCAGATAGTTCAATATCTTCATATCTTTTGAGTTTTTTGAGTTTTTCATTTTTCATTCTTTCACGTATTTCACCGTCACCGTCTGCCCCTCGTATTCCCACGACTCCGAATACAAGTCCAGGCTGCCTCCGGGCCAGAGGATTACTTCGAATATGCCGTCATGTCCCGGATTGTCGTAGCAGACTAAGGACCGCAATGAGGTGTTCCGGCTTACGTCCACGGAGGTCAGCAGGTTTCTGGCGCATTCCAACTCCTCCAACGCGGCATTTTGGCTGACGTCCAACGTGGTCAGTCGGTTTTCGTAACAGTACAAGGCACTCAACGCGGCGTTCCGGCTGACGTCCAACGCGGTGAGTTGGTTTCCGCCACAGCTTAAAAACTCCAACGCGGCGTTCCGGCTGACGTCCAAGGATGCCAGTGGGCTGTCACCGCACCACAGGAGGGTCAGTGCCTTGTTTTGGCTGATGTCCAAGGAGGCCAGCGGGCCTCCGCCGCAGTACAACTTTTTCAATGCGGTGTTCCGGCTGACGTCCAAGTCGGCCAGCTGGTTTTTGTAGCAGGACAACTCTATCAGCGCGGTGCTTTGGCTGACATCCAACTCGGTCAGTTGGTTTTCGTCGCAGTTCAAGCGTTCCAACGCGGTGCTTTGGCTGACATCCAAGGAGGCCAGCTGGTTGTAGTTGCAAAGCAAAACCTTCAACGCGGTGTTCCGGCTTGCATCCAAGGAGGTCAGCCGGTTGTAGTAACAGGTCAAGTATTCCAACGCGGTGTTCCGGCTGATGTCCAAGTCGGTCAGTTGGTTGTAATCGCAGCTTAACCATTTCAATGCGGTGTTCCGGCTGACGTCCAACTCGGTCAGTTGGCCATACGAGCAAAACAAGGTGTCCAGCGCGGTGTTCTGGCTGACATCCAAGGTAGTCAGTGGATTGTTGAAACAGTACAACAAGGTCAGTTCCTTGTTACGGCTCAGGTCCAAGTCGGTCAGCCGGTTGCCGAAGCAGTTCAAGCGTTTCAGCGACGTGTTCCGGCTGAGGTCCAACTCGGTCAGTTGGTTCATGCTGCAGTCCAAGGTCTCCAACGCGGTGAAGTACTCGATGCCTTTCAGCGAGGTCAGCGAAATCTCCTCTTCGTCGTCATACGACTTTGACACGTCCAGGTTCGTGATGTCCTGAACATCGGCGGGCGTGATGTGCAGGATGTCGTCGATGTAGCCACCTTGCAGGAGCTTGGTGGCAAACCGGGGGTCGAACTCCGAGGCGACGTTCTCCTCCTCGGGCGGCAGTACAGGCTCGTCGTCGTCCGAGCAGGCCGCACAGGCAAAGAGCAACAGGGCGGCCCATAAAAAATTCAAATGCTTCATAATGCGCGTTTTGTATCTAAATAGTTTTTACTGGTTTCTTAAACAGTTCCTATAATAAGGTAAAACAGAAAAGGGTCACCAAAGATAGCAACGCTTTTCTTGGGGGAGGTAAAGGGCGTTTTCGCGGCGGACATCGAAAAGCTCGTACCAGCGGTCGACATTCATCACGACTCCATTCACTCGTTCCTTGGGCATGGAGTGAACATCCTTTTCTTCAAACAGGGCGTAGTTCACATATGCTGCATTGTATTTGCTGCGCCAAAGCTCGGCACTCCCCTCAAAGAAACGGCGCTGCTGCTTGTCCAGCTCTTCACCGTAAAATCCTTGGGATTCCAGCCGGGCGTTATAGGCATCGAACGCAATCAACAGGCCTCCAAGGTCGGCGATGTTTTCGCCCAACGTCTGTTCTCCGGGCGAATAGACTCCCGGCATTTCTTCGGGCAACAATTCCAGATGGTCATAGCAGTTGACAAGCAGTTCCTGTCTGGCTTCGAATTCCATTTTGTCGGCCACTGTCCACCAATTCTCCAGGTCGCCAAGTTCGTTGTATTTTGCGCCGTCTGAGTCGAAGCCGTGGGTCATCTCGTGTCCGATTATTTGGAAAATCGCATACGTAAGGGCGTCGGACTTGCTGCGGTCGTAGAGAGGCGGCAGCAGAAAATCGGGGAGCATGTTGATGCTGTTCAGCAGAGGATAATAAAAAGCGTTCATGGTCGTGAGAGGTATATCCATAATCACCAGCTCGAAAGATGCGTCTTTGATATCTTTGCCGATAATTGCCTTGTTGAGGTCGTACTTCGACTTACGAAGCCGGTCTATGTTTTCAGCAAGGCTGTTTGCGTCCAATGCCGGAAGGCCTTCTTCCATCCATTTGTCGGGGAAGCCTACATTGAGCTGCATCATGTCGAGCTTGCGCAGCGCGCGTTCCTTGGTAGTGGCGCTCATCCAGTCGAGGTTGCTGATCCGGTTTCTGAAAACGGCTTTCAGCTCCTGACAAACTTGCGTAAATTCATCCTTGAGGGCTTGAGACACGTATTGCGAGGCATAGGCATACGACAGAAGGTAGCACATATAGCCATTCTTGGCCTCCTCGGCGAGGCTCTCGATGGTGTTATCGGTTCCGTACGCTTCATTGAAGGCGTCGATTGCCTCCTGAGAAACATATTGATAGTCGCAATTGATGTACACCTTGATGGCTTCGCTATAAGCCTCTGTCCATGCATTGGCAAGGACTTCATTGATCTCGGAACAATATTCGCTGTCCATATAGACATCGTCTGTGGAGAAGCCTAATTTCGTGACAAGCCGGGCCACTATGTTTTCTCCGGAACGTGTTTGCACCCGCGATACGGGAATCAGTCTTTCGTTCACCTCCGGATGTGCCCGCAGATAGTCCAAGGTAAGTTCGTATGGCTTCAAATCGGCAAATTCGGAAGCCGTCACGCCGGGCATGAGCACAAGCCCTATCTTTCCTTTTCTGGGAAATGGTCTGATGGTCAAAAAGTTGTCGTAACCTTGTTCCATGAATTTGGCAGTTGCGTCAAGCATCGACAGCCCTTCGTATTCTTTAAGGCGCGACTCGATGAACCGCTCGGCGGAGTCGTAACCGTTCTCGAAGGTCTTCACTTGTTCATTGAATTTCTTGACACGCGGTTCCGAGATGTTTTCTTTCCGTAAATCAATGGCCGGATCACGTATAAACGAGGCTATCTCCTGATCGCCCAAATCGGTGTTTTTCCACCATCCGCCATTGCAGTACATGAAGAAATTGTCGCCGGGAGAATAGCTCTGATCTTTCTTGCCGTCCAAATCCCATATTTTATCATCTACGGCCGAAGGCGGCATGTCGTCATCACTACACGAGTTCATTACCGGGAGCGAAAGCATTAAGACGAGCGCCCCAAAAAGATTCTGAATGGTTCTTTTTTTTAAATTAAGCATAATTATAATATTATCAGTGTGTTAAAGGCATGAGAAACGGAAGCCCCCCCAAGAGGAGGAACGGGGACAGGAACACCACCCGCCTGGACAGGTTACTCATAATCCGGATGAAATCTTCGGAGGTGAGTTTGATGCGGCCGGGATGGTAGATGACATTCAGTTCACACAGTTTGTCTTTCATCTCTATGTTTTCTTCAATGCAGCGTGCCATGGCCGACTGTAGAATATTGAGCCTGCGGTGGTAGTAGACAACGAATGCCACGAGCCCGGCGATGACAACGAGCGCCGCAAAAATCAGTATATACAAGATGAGTTGATCCATATCGTTACGGTATTTAGATTTGACAAAGTGCAAAAGTAGTTGCCGTGCCTCTTTCTGCCATGCTCCGGGGGCGGGTTGTTCTCCACGAAAGTCACGCAAGTTCTCCACGAAAGTCACATGGAGAGACGTATTCGCCTGTTTGACTGTGAGTTATATTTATCAAACGGCTATAGTTAATTTTTGCGTTGTAAAGTGTTGGATTTCCTATTCTTTTCCGTATTTTTACATGCACAAAGGCTTATAGTTATGACCTATCAAGAAATATTAGCAGCCGCACAGACTCTGTCAGAGACAGAGCGTGCCTCATTGGTATCCGCATTGTCTTCCGAGAATTTTTCCCTTTCCGGCTCTCCCCGTCTGTCCCAGCTTTTGGATAAGCAAGGCAGCTGTCCTCATTGTGGAGGTAAGCACTATTACCGTTTCGGCAAGGACAAGGGTGCCCAACGCTTCAAATGTAAGGATTGCGGCCGTACCTTCACCGAATATACAGGTACGTGGCAGGAGGGGCTTCACAAGAAAGAACTTGTAGGACTTTATTTGGAACTGATGGCCGACCAGAAGTCTTTGGATAAGATTTCGGCAGCACTTAATATAAACAAGAAAACGGCCTTTGACTGGCGTCATAAGATATTGGGTACGTTCAAGCAGGACAAAGGCGGTTCTTTTTCCGGTATTGTGGAAAGTGACGAGACATTTTTTGAAGAATCCGAGAAAGGTAACCGTCATCTCAAACGTCCTCCCCGCAAAAGGGGGATCGATCCTAAAAGCAGTGGTATATCGGATAACAAGGCTAAGGTTATAGTAACTGCCGACAGAAAGAACGACCTGAACATGACATGTTGTGGAAAAGGAAGGCTGACCAAAGCGGACATCGCGGAAAGCCTGGGAACTCCGCTGGACAAGGACGTAATTCTTTGCTCTGACGGCCATGTAAGTTATAAGGGGTATGCAAACGACAACCACCTGAAGCATGTAGTGTTAAGAGACGACATAAAGCAAAGGGTCAAACAGGAAAGATTCCATATACAACACGTGAACTCGTTACACAATAGATTGAAGAAATGGATCGCTTCCACCTTTTGGGGAGTCTCTACGAAATACCTGCAGAATTACTTGAACTGGTTTAAGGTAGTGGTAACTGTACTTAAAAAGGAAGCGAACCACGCAAATGCTTTACTGAGGCTGTCGATGATGGAGAATAAGGCTCTCTTTGCAACGCAGTAATTAACTATAGCCTTATCAAACAAGAAGGCAGAAAAAAGGCTGTCTCGGAATATAAAACAGCCTTTGAAAGAGACTTCTAAGAGAGAAAGATATGCCTCCGACTGTTTATCGGTGTTGCCAGCTATCAATAATATGTTGAAGGCTATGGGCCAGATTCTCGTTTTCGGGATAGCCCGGCGTGCAGAGCTGGAAGGTAAAAGGCATGTGGTCGTTGATGCTGAACACCATGGTATAGTACAGGCCATCTTGCGTATCTTTCCGGATGCGGATGCGTCCGCAGTCGCCCGGCACCTGGTAGGTGTAATCCTGTCCGTTCCACTCTTCACGGATAAACGCCTCCACTACTTCTTGGGCTTCGGCATCGTTGTCCACGGGCAGCAGCAGGTGGTCCAAGGCTTCATTGCCATAGAGTTCGCCCAAATGGCTGTTGACTACCGACTCGATGTGAGAGGATATCTCCTCGACCGAAGATACCTTCGGCTCATCGTCGGAAGAGCAGGAAGTGAACGTGAACGCAAAGGCGGATACCAGCATTGCCATCAGGCTTTTTACGATTGTTGCTTTCATGACTTTAAAATGTTTAATTTGTTAATAATTTAATTGTTTTTTCTATCCGAACCATTGTGGGGTTTTGACGGGTGCAAAGATAGTTTTCATGGAAGTTTCCTCCATGGGTTTCGATGGGGTTGTTCTCCACGAAAATCACGCAAGTTCTCCACAAAAGTCACGCGACAGATTGTAAATAGCTGTAAAATAAAACATTACGAATACACAAAAAACAAGAGGAGAGAAACTTCCCATCCCTCAGATTTTTGTTTCCCGTTTTGCTGTTCTGACCTTTTTGTTATACTTTTGCCGCGCTTTTCGGGAAAATTATCTTGCAGGGATGGCAACGGCATCTGCCCCGGCCCGCTTTTTTTTTGCAGAACGTCCCGCTTTCCCGGTGGTGGTTCCGGCCGGTACGATTATTAAAATGGCAAACTATCATTTATAAACTTAATCATAAGAACAATGAACAGAAAATTTCCTTTATTCCTCCGCCGGTTGCCGCTGGTAGCGGCCCTGTGCGGATTGGTCCTGCTGACAGGATGTGACAACGACGGTGATAACCCCTTTGTGGAAGAATTTGTGCCCGAAGGCAACTACCGCCGCGAATCGATACTTGCCCTCGAAGGCTTCGGCGAAGAGAAAGACGCGCTGCTGAAACGCTGCGACGTGAGCGATGAACGGTTCGTCCTTCTAAGCACCTCCAAGGCATGGGAACTGGACGAAAGCGGCCGGACGGACCTGAAACGGGTGCGCGACGGCGTGAGCAAGCCCGACGCGCAGACACTGCTCCAGAAGGTTATCCCCATCGAGGATCTCTCTACCTACATGAACAACAAGTATGGCGGCACCGTCGGTGGCTTTGTGAGCGAGGCGGCCGACGTGAAGGAGTTGTCGACCATGTACGATGTGTTCTGGGGAATGCGCCTCGACTACGAGGGCACCTATTTCAAGGAAGATGGCGCAGGCTATGCCGTGATACGCTTCTACAGCCGGCACGTGGACAAGATGCTCATCCCCTATGTGAAGGAGCTGGGCGGTACGCAGGAGCACGCATGGCCCAACGGCGGTGGCGGCTTCACCACCTCGACCCTGGGCGACGGCGGCTATCCCGAATGGCGCTTTGACGGCTACTTCGCCCCCGAAGAGGGTGCCGAACTGTACGAAGTAACCCCGCAAGGCCGCGAGATGCTCCGCTCGGTCTATAAAGAGGGGCGCTGGCAGACTTTCGAAAGCGGTTACTACCCGCAAGTCCGCACGGTTCCCGCCCAGGCAGGGCACGCTTACGAAGGAGTATGGGCCACCTATCAGGGCCACCGCTTCATGCTGCGCGGTGAAGAGAACGGCCGTTACCTGCTTACTACATACGAGGGCATCGCCCTGCCCGGCAGCTTCACGGTGGAAAAAGGGGTAAGAGGAGTATGGGTAGCGAGTGGCGAAGTGGAAGTGGAGAAATGATTTCCCCCTTCAGCCTATATCCTCATCTTCCTGTATTCCGAAGGACTCATGCCGAACTTCTTCTTGAACTGGGCGTAGAAAGAGCCGTTCGACATCTGGGCGGCTTGGGCTATGGCATCCATGCTCCATGACGGATTTTTAGTCATCAGATTTACGGCATAGTCCAGGCGGCAATTGTGTATGTATTGCGAAAAGCTACAGCCGGCATATACCTTGAAAAGGGTGGAGAACTTGTTGACAGGAATAGAGAACTCTGCCAAAAGGAACTCTTTCGAGAAATCGGGCTTCAGGAAGAGCTGACGGGCAACCACCTCATGATCCAGATACTCGAAAAACCGAAAGTCGGATTCGGATTCAGTCAACTCCACAACAGCCATGTTTCTGTCCGGAGAGGACGGGACACCGGTGTCATCGGAAAAGGTTTCGGCTGCATCGGTCGGCGGGACGGCGGGCGCAGCCTCTTCGACAGAAGCAGCGGTGCAACAGACAGGGGTGGCAGTGTCACCGGCAGCCTTCTCCTGCAAGCGGATAATCTCTTCCTGCAACTCGAAGGCTTTGCTCTTGTAGCCCACAAGCTCGTCGATGATCTTCACCATACTCCGGTTCTTGGCGCTGATGGTACGGTTGAAACGAAGGATGCGGACTACGAACAGGATGCCCAGAACGGTGAAAATGGCACCGGTCATGATAACCGTGTTGCGTATGCGGATGGAAGCCGATTGACGCTCGATTTCAAGGGCCTGCTCGTTGGTCTTGTAAATTTCGGCCAGTTCAAGGGCCTTTTCATGACTGTCGCGGGCACGCAGGGTGTCGTTCAGCATCTGTATGGTATGAAGGACACGGTTGGCGGAACGGATATCGTCCAGTTTTTCGTGCAAAGCCAGTTCCGATTCAAGATGGTTCTGAATATAACTGTAACTGACGGTGTCGGTATTGGCCTGCCAATATTCTTTCTCCGCCCGAAGGTGATGCAAGGCACCGCGATAGTCGCCGATTTCGTACAGATAAGGAACGATCAGCTGACCGCCGTCAGGGGTCTTGGCATAATCGGTTTCACAAAGTTTCAGGTATTGTTCGTGAGCCTTGTTTTTCTCGCCGTTGATGGCATATAAGTGTGCAGCCATGCCATAGCCGCTTGCCCGGCGCATATCAAGAAGACCGTCGGGTATCTGCTCCTTGGTTTCAAGCCGTCTGACGGCATCCTCATACCGGGGGAGCAAACCTGCCGCTTTATCATAATGCCCTTCGTTCCTCAGTGTCCCGATTAGAATGGCAAGCGTATAGATATAGTCATCGTTTGTTCTATAAGTGTTGTCCTTCTCCGATTCCTCATCAAGAATGTCAGCAGCCTTGTAATAATGCCTGAATCCCTCATCCTCACGGTTCAAGACCAGCAGGTTCCTGCCGAGAGTGAAATTCAGATTTGCCTCCGAACTCCTTAGGACGCTGTCCCGGGCAACCTTTATGCCCTTTGTGCAAAACTCGACACTACGGGCGTAGTCGCCAATCAGGTAGTACTGGTCGGCAATCATTTCAATAAGGAGAAGATATTTCCTGCCATCACCACGCGCCGAAGGAGAGTCATATGCCTTCAAGGCATATTCCAATGACTTGTTGTTATCCGAAAGACCGTTATGGTATACCATGGCACGCAACCGGTTGAGTTCAAAATCATCCATCACCCCTTGCTGCTCTGCCGTGTCGATCAGCGCAAGGGCCCTTTCCGGTTCGGTAATGCCGATATTAACGATATACGGCACGGTAAGGACGCTTCCGGCAGTACCTTTCTCTTCCTTCGGGCCGCATCCATAAGCAGTGGCAAGCAGAGGAAGCAATAACGCATATATTATAATGTATAATACTTTCTTCATCCTAAAATATTTAAGAGCCGGCAAAGTTACAAAAATATGGAAGACCTGTGAAAAAAATATAGCGGAAATTAGCCAGAAATCAAGCTCAAACACTTATCGGATTGGCCTTCATGGTATTCAGGTTCAGAAATACCCCGTGATGCTCGATCATCCCGTTGCGGAACATCTTCCAGAGGATGTTGCATCCGAGTTGCGCCAGCGTGGAATTGATGAACAAATCCTGTTTCTCCAACGCTTCGGCCAGCGAGCAGCTCGGACCGGAATCCTCCTCCTTTACCCTCGCGTATTTCACGAAGCGGGTGATGACTTTCAAGGATTCTACCGTCAGGAACTGCTCCGACTTGGGCTGCTTTATCTTCCTGGGTATCGTGCCCAATACCGCCTGGCCGGTGGTCTGCGTGTTCCCGAAGTCGAGCCAGTAAAGCGGCGTGCTGTAGTCCGTATAACCGGATGGCGGGAGATGTTTCAGGACCTCCCATAAATCCAGCCTGGACTTGATATTGTCCGTGCAGGTGACGGTGATGTTCGCCAGTTCGTCTTTGCGGACATCTCTCAGCATTCGAGGAAAGAGCCTCGCTTCCGCTTTCCAGTCGTTGCCGAAAAAGTGGTTTATCCTCGTTACAAGGCATTGCGCCTTGTTCAGTCCCAAGTCTGACGGTCCGAAGAGTTGCCGTCCTATGTTCGCATCCGTCACGATGTCCGGATCATAGAGTGTCACGGACAGCCCGGGGTGTCCGAGTGCGCGGAGTGTGACATCGAGCCGTGCCAGCGAGGTCAGTACCTGCGAGCCTGTTCCGCCCGCACCGATGAGGTTTACTGTCACCGGATGCTGCGGGTTCATCAGGTAACTGTCTGTATAATGTACTCTTTTCATTTCAGTATGTCTTTCAGTTTTAAATTGTTCAACGGTTCCAGTTCTTCCATATTGAAGGCGGAGTCGCGTGCCGCCTTTGTCACCAGTACCAGATTTGATTTGGTCGGGTTGCCGTTCGCTCCCAGGTGGGAAAACTCGGTCAGCCAGAATTTCTTCTCCCAGTATTCCAGCAGGTTCGCGTATGTCAGGTCCTTCGGTTTCTCTATATTGGCAGAACCCAGGCAGACATCAGCTCCTGTCACATTGAAGAACGGTGCCGCGTAAAGTGCCGAATCCGCTTTCAGCTCCTTGTCCTTGTAGGCGTAGATGTTCATGCCATGTTCCCCGGCCTCGTAGATGACTCCCGGCAGGTTGTACTCGGCGTTCTCCATTTGGAGTGACCCGTTGAAGAACATCATCCGTTTCCGGGGCGGGTTGTACCAGATGTATTTCTCGCTTCCCTTGCGCGGGTCGCACCACAGCAGGTTGGACGGGATTTTCCCGTACGGTGTGGTGCTGTGGCTTTCGGAATAGCCCCGTACCAGCCCGTTCATGAACTCCACCGTCACCGGACGGCCTTCGCCCATGTTCCCTTCTTCGTCTATTTCCCTTATCTCCAGGAAAAAGGATTCATCCTTTTCCGAAGCGTAGGCTATCAACGCCGCCCTGGGATGGAGCAGCACCCTCAATTTCCTTGTAAGTTCATTCGTTTCTATCATGTCCCTTTCAATATACAATGTTTATAAACTCTTCCGCCCACTTGAAGAAGCGTTCCGGATAGTCGTCCATGGTGAACGGACGGTCGGTTTCCGGTGAGAGGGCACAGGTGGTGGCCGGAATAATATCGTATGTTTCCCGGCTGTTCGAGTTATAATAGTCCACCAGGTATTCGGAAACCATGTCGTCGCAGTCATAGACCACCCTTATCTGCTGTTCCAGAAGCATCGGACGGAACTCCGGCTCCTCCTCGTAAAAGGTATCGTAGCCGTATCGCATGATACCGCGTTCCGGGGCGAGGAACGGCAGTCCCTTCTTCATCAGTCCGACAATGGAACGCTCGAAGTCGTTTTGCGGAATGTACTTTTCAAGAGCCTTCGGCAGGTCCTTGTAATAGGACGTGCTTTTCACCCGTTTGAGCAGCCTGCCAATCCTCCCGTCCTCGTATGACCGCACCAGCTTCAGCCGTTTCTCCGTTTCCTCCGGCTTTTCCTGCGAATCATCCTCTTTCAGCCACATGAATACATAATCCGTGTCATCCTCGTTCAGGATGGTGGAGATTCCGTTCGCCCTCATCAGGTTGTGGATAAAGGTAATGGAAATCCGCCTGAGCGTCGGATTGAGGGACTCCACGAATTTCACAGGGAAATAATACAGGGTCAGTTTCCCCCAACTGTGGTACTTCCACAGGTTGAAATAGAGCCTGCCGTCCTCCTGCTCGATATTGACACTCAGGTCGTCACCGACAAGCGTGTCCATCTCGTCATAGAGGTTGGCGATTCCCTCCCCGATGCTGTTCCCCGGTGCGTGTGCCGCCTCTTTCTCCAACAGCAGGGCGTACCGGAAAAACGAATCACGCAGGAACTCGTAGTTTTCCCGCGTGATAAGATTGTATTTCCTGCCATCGTACTCCTCTATCATGAGATTTGACGGGGCCAGCGGTACAAATGACGTGGTCAGAAAAGAATTACGGCCCCGCCTGGAGCCGCAATCCGTTCTTTCCTGTCCGTGCCGTACCGTACACTCCGCTCTGTCTGGCCGATGATGAGCCGTGCCAGCTGTTCCGCCCGGTATTCGTCCAATGGTACACATGGTTTCTTCTTTTTATTGTCCTTCTTCATGGTTTTCTATCCTTTTGTCCCGATGGTGGTCTTGAACTCGTACACCGCCTTGTCATCCCTGATGACCGGTCCGTGTACCGTCGCCGTGGTCAGCTCCGGGTAGAAGTTGGAGTAATAACTCATGACCATCTCCGGGCTGTCCGCCGGATTGGGATCGTCGAGTGTGACCATCCCGCTGTCTTTCTTGAATGTGAATGAGCGTGTCATTCCTGTGATTTCGAGTGCCATATTCTTAAACTGTCTGGTAAGGTGAATACTTGGGTTCCAACATGGATTTGGGAAAATCGGGATATTCCTCGTAATCCCTGGGGTTGTAGTTAATCTCTCCGTCCTCGGGGTATTGCGCCGGGTAGTCTTCAGGCGTGAATGCCTGTTCCTGCCAGTGCGTGTCAGGCTGTCCCCCGTATGGAGGCTGCGGAGGCATCGGCTGTTGTCCGGCATATTGCGGCTGTGGCGGAACCGGTCTTTGCGGCGGTTGCTGTGGCGGCCACATCGAAGGCTGTTGTGGCGGTTGTACCGTCATAGGCCGCTGCGGCTGTCCTGCCATCTGTCTCGGGGCCTGGGGCTGTGGCGGATAGGGCGGCTGTTGCACGGGAGCTGCCATCGGGCGTGGTTGTGCTTGCGGTTGTTGTGGCTGTTGTGCCGTTGCCGCCATAGGTTGCGGTTGCTGCTGTGGCTGTGCCTGCGGTGCCGGTTCATCCATCAGCTCGAACAGGCTGCCCTTGTTCATCGCCTTCTTCTGCTCCTCCACCATGCCGTCGATCTTCTTCTGGTCCTGCGGCTTTGCATAGAGGCGTGCCTGCCCGAGGGCGGTGACGGCATCCTTGTGGTTTCCCGCGGCAATCAGTTCCTCCGCTTTCTTGAGGTGCTTCTCGTACTTCTCGCGTTTCTCTTTCTCCTCCTTCGTCTCTTTGGCTTTCTCTTCCTTCGCCGCCTTGCTGTTGGCCGAGGCCTTATCTGCCTGCGCCTCGAATTGCGCCATGTTGGAAATCAGTCCCGATGTCCTCTGTATCGGCTGTGCGATGGCTTGCAGGAATCCTGCATCCAGTTCCTCGGGCATCCCGCTGACCGTCAGGGGCACGATATGGTTCCGGGCCTCGTCTTTCAGCCCGTTCGACTTCGGCAGTGTGGATACCGCCAGTTGTCCGTTCGCTTTGCGGATGACTATCGTGAGGTCCACGCCCTCGGTCATCATCTGGTTGATTGCTGTAAAAAACATAATTGTATGAATTAAAGTGTGAATAATCGTATTTCAGCTCATTGGTTGAAGAACTCCGCCAGCAGCCTCTCCCTGTCGGGATGGTGGCATATTTTCAGGATGGGGTCCAGCAGCGTGGAGATGTGTACCGGTCCGCCCGTCCCGCGAGGCGGGAACTTGATTGCCGGTTCCGGCTCTACTGTCCTTTTCTTTCTCGTTACGGGCATCGGCACGGGTATCTGCACCGGTGCCGTCGGTGGTCTTGAGATGATTGCTTGATTCATGACTTTATCATTTTAATTGTGAATACTCGGGCTTTGGCAGCCCGTTGAACTACAAGGGCATTGCGGCAAACGCTTCCGGTAAGGCAAGGCTTTCGGGAAAAATACCGGAGCGTAGCGAGGATGATTTTTCCCCGAAACCCGAAGGGTCCGGCCTTGCCGTCCGAAAAGAAGCGTTTGCCAACTTTGCCCTGTAGTTCCCGGTCTGTCAATGGCTGTATGTGCTTTCCTGTCTTTTCCATGCGTGTCCTCGTCATTCTCATTTCCATCAGGCATGGGAAACAAAAAGAGCCGCCCGAAAGGACAGCCCTGTTCTGCAAGGTGATGTTTGAACCTGTATGGTATATCCGCTTCATTTTGCCTGTATCTTTAGAAAACCAGATAACTGAGAATGCAGAAAAGTATCGCAGCCGCTACCAGCAGGCAGGCGACTTTGTAGATAAACCTGAAGAATCCCTTGAAACACACGATGGCGACTGCCGTCCATACGGGCGATACACCCCGTGTATACAGGTAGCTGAACACGATAAAGGCTGCAATGGCCAGCGTTATGACCTTTATCCATTTGCCCGTTCTGTTTTTTCCGATACATTCCCTTGTTTTCATGACCGTATATTGTTAATGGGTGAAACATGTCATTTCCAATTTCAGGGGCCGGAAAGCGGACCGCCTCCACCGGCAAGGTTTTCGGGAAAAATACCGGAGCGAAGCGAGGATGATTTTTGCCGAAACCTGCAAGGCCCGACCTTGCGGGTGGAAACGGGCGGTTCCGCTTCCTTTGCCCTTGAATTGGAATGGCAGTGCGCTGTCTCCCTTTCCCGCCCTTGGGCTTGGGGAACGAGAGTTTCAGGTTGAAGTCCGCGTCAAAGGCTATCGAGGCGTCGAAAGATACCCCTTTCTTGCCCTTGAACCCCTTGATCAACCGGGTGGAGCCGGAAGAGAGGAGCTGTTCCAGATGCTGGTCGCTCAGCTCCTTGTTCAGGAAACGGCGGAACACCAGCAGCCCGCACCCCTCATGGTCGCACCTGGCGACTTTCGCCTTTATCATCACATTGCCGGTCCCGCACTTGGGGCAGGTAAAGGCGCGTGACAACGGTTCGGGGAATTTAAGGCGCAGGATTTCATCGGTCACTTTCCTTGTGTATTCCCTGATGGAGAGCATGAAGCTTTCCGGATCAAGGGTGTGCCCCTCTATCTGTGCCAGCGCCCTTTCCCATGTGCCGGTCAGCTCCGCGTCGGCCACCATCATGTCCTTGACCGACTCGTAGAGGTACAGACCCTTTTCCGTCGGGCGGATGCTCTTGCCGGAACGCTCGATGTAATCCCGCTTGAACAGTGTCGTGATGATGGCGGCACGGGTGGCGGGCGTGCCGATGCCCGAATCCTTCACCGCTTCGCGTGCCTGTCCGTCAGCAATTTCCTTTCCGCAGTTCTCCATGGCACCGAGCAAGGTGGCATCCGTGTAAAGAGGTCTGGGCATGGTTTTCTTTTGGGCCAGTCCGTGCCCCATGACCGGGATTTCCTCGCCTTCGGCAAACACCGCCATTCCCCCGTTACCTTCCGGCTCGTCCTTTTCCCGGTCTTCCTTCCGGGCGAACACGGCACGCCAGCCGGGATTGACGATGACGGCGGATTGTGAGCGGAAATCCATCCCTTCGCACGCACATTCCATCTTCAGTGACTCTTTTTCGCAACATGGTGAGAAGGCTTCCAGCATCCTGCCGGCTATCAGGGTATAGACGACGGATTCCGCCTCGGACAGTCCTTCGGGAATGACGCCCGTGACGATCAGGGCATGGTGGTCGGTCACTTTCGTGCCGTCCACGCTCCGGGTGTTCAGGTTGGAAAAGTCAAAGGTGCCACCGTATTCCACGAAATCCGGCATGGCCGCTACCTTTTCCAATAATGCCGGAATATGTGCCATGACATCTTCGGGGATATGGCGGCTGCCCGTTCTCGGGTAGGAGACCAGTTTCTTCTCGTATAACGACTGGGCGATGGCAAGTGTGTTGTCCGCCGTCAGGTCATAATGGACGTTACAGTCCTTCTGGAGGGCGGTCAGGTCGTACAGAAGCGGAGCCTGTTGAAAAGCCCTCCTGCGTTCCACTTTGGTCATTGTCGCAACGGAGCCGGAAGTGATTTTCCGGTATGCCGCCTCTGCCGTTTTCTTGTCCTTGAACTCTTCCGTGTGAATGAACTGCCGGTGCGCCTTTCCCTGCTTCAGGGTGATATGCAGCTGCCAGTACGGTGTGGAGACGAAGTTGCGGTTCTCCTTGAAGCGCGCGCATATCATGGCGAGGGTCGGGGTCTGTACCCGTCCGATGGAGTTGTTTGCCGAGCCGGAGGCTGCCGCCAGGGCGCGGCTGGCATTCAGGCCCACTAACCAGTCTGACTTTGCCCGGCTGTCTGCGGCCATATAGAGGCTGTCATATCCGCTTCCGTCCTTGAGGTTTGCCATACCCTCACGGATGGCCTCGTCGGTCAGCGAGGAGATCCACAGGCGTTGGAACGGTTTGGTGCAGCCAAGATAAGAATAGATCCACCGGAATATAAGCTCCCCTTCACGCGCGCAGTCCGTTGCTACGATGATGCTGTCGCACTTGGAGAATACTTCATCAATGATTTTGAGCTGTTTGGCGGCGGCGATGTCCGTCACCATGCCCTTGTCCGTCCTGACTTGTCTGGGAACCAGACGGAATGGTTCGGGAATCATCGGGAGGTCTTCGGCAGTGGTTCTCGTGTAGCCGTATGCTCCCGGCAATGCCAGTGATACCAAATGTCCCAGCGCCCATGTCACCATGTAGCCGTTTCCTGTTATGCAGCCGTCCTTTTTTTCTGTAGCCCCGACTACGCGGGCTATGTCCTGACCGACACTCGGTTTTTCCGCTATGATTGCTTTCATGTTCGGATAAGATTTAAGCCGTTCCCCGTGACCGTGACCGGAACCGGGGAACGGCGGTTATACATTCGGTTTACATATTACATATTATTATAGGGAGGCGGGAGTTACTGTCCCACGGGCTTGATGCCGAGGATTTCGAGCAGTGGGTCGCCGTCCTTGCGCACCAGCTGGAGTGTGGCATCCATCACCACGTCCACGCCGAGCAGCACCAGGCTGAGCGACACCACGTTCGTTTTCTCTCCCTTGAGCAATGTGTCGAGTTCGCCCGACATTTCCAGTTCGTCCTTCAGGATGCCGATGCCTGCCAGCTCGTCCCAGTTCACGTCTTCCGCCTTGAAAGGCGTGTTGTTGCCATTATCTATTTTCATGTTCTGTTTTTTTAGGGTTCAACATTGGTTTTTTCTTGACTCTCAGGAAATACTCGCGCCCCTGGATTGGCGGTTTTCCTCTCCCTGTCTTTGCGTGGCGGACACCACGTTGCGCTGCGAGGCATCGCGTCTGCGGTCGGGGTTCTCGTTGTAGAAGTCCAGCCTGCCCTGGTTGAAGTTCGCCTTGACGTATTGCGAGATGGTCTTGCCGTCATAGCCCTTGATGCCCTCGACCAGTACCGCCTTGCCGTTCTGGAGGTCGGCACGCTGCTTGCGGGTCAGCTCCACGTCCCATACCTTGGCCGGTATCTTGAACTCCTCGCGCTGGTCGAAGCCGTCCGGGGTGCGCGAGTAGCTCAGACGGCCCGTTTCGAGGTCTGCCTTGATGAACGAGGAGAATTCCTCGCCCCTGCGGTTCACCATGTCGTTAAGGAAGATGACCTTGCCCTCCCGGAGCTCCTTCTGCTCCTCGGGAGTGATTTTCACGCCGCCTATCTCGTTCGGGATGTAGATTTCCCGTGCGCCTTCGGGGGAGTCGGGGTTGTAGCGGGTGTAGGACGGGCGGCCTGTCGCCTCGTCGAGCTTCACGTAGGAGGAGAACAGCTCCCCATCCTTGCGCTTCATGCCCTCCACGAAGATGGCCTTGCCCCCGTTCAGGTCGTCGATCTGCTTCTTGGTCAGTTCCACGCCTCCCAGGTACTGCCGGTTGAAGAGCTTGTCGTTCTCGAAGATAAATTCGATGCCCCTGCGTTCGGCGTTGACCTGGATGTGGGCGTCGAACGGATTGCCCGATCTGGCTGTCATTCCTTCAATGAATATCTTCTTCCCTTCACGCAGGTCGTTCTGTTCCTGTTCGGTCAGTTTCACCCCGCTGATTTCACGCGGAATGAAGACATTCTCGGCTTTCATCGCCACCACCTCGTTGGTCAGCTTGTCGATGCTGACGAAAGAGGGGACATACTCGCCGTTGCGGTTCTTCAGCTCCACGACACGCCCCATGTTGCCCGTCTCAAGCAGGTTCTTCTTGTCCTCCTCGGAGAAGATGTGCCCGAAGTAGGGACGGTCGAGGTCGGGTTTCTGCCGGATGCCGTGGATGCCCAGCACGATGTCTCCGGCACGGGACTGCTGGAACGAAAGCCTCGCGTCGGTGCGTAATACGGCGGAGCCGAAATTCATGCTGATGGGCACGACCTGGTTGGTCTTGTAGCCCCTGAGCATCTGGTCGAGCAGCCCCCGTTCCTGGAGTTCCTCACGGGAGAGTCCGAAGTTCTTCAGCTGTTCCCAGTTGATCATGGACTCGTTGTAGCGGTACTGGGGCTGTTGCTGCGTGCCTCCACCTTGGGCGGCCTGCTGCTGTGTTTCATTTTCTTTTGCCATTTCTTCTTGATTTTGATGGTTGATACTTTGGTTTTCCTTGTCGCGGGGGACAATCTCGTACTGTTTGAGGAATTCCTCCACCGCGTCTGTCTTTTTTCCGGCGGCGAGGTCTTCGATGGCCTGCCGCACTTTCGGGTCGTCCAGCGCCTTCTCCTTGACGGAGAGGATGCCGAAACGTGTCGGGTCCTTGAGCTGGCTCCAGAAGTTCTTCAGGAAATTCTCGAACATGTCGGCGTAGCGGTCGATTTTGAGGAAGGAATTGCGGTGCTTCTTGTCTGCCGGCACCGTTTCGTACCTGCCGTCCTTGTCGAGTTTGCTGACCGCCTGGAGGAGCAGCTCCATCTTGTCGAGAATAAGGACGATGTCACTCATCTGCTCGTTCTCGGTGACTTGCGGTTTGAGGGGCTCGTCCCTCATGTTTTTCTTTGCCATAACTTTGATTTTTTAGCGTTGATAACTGTTGTTGTCTCTGCAAATATATAGGCGTAAATTTGATAAATCATTATGTTTCAACGTATTGTACTATCTGTTTCATCGGATGTCATCCTGTTTCACCGCAGGAGGAAAGAGCGTGGGCCCAAAAACGGGAAAATCAGGGGGAAAAAGTGCCGGAACCAAAGGGCGGAAGAGAAGAAAAAGGTACGGATGGCAGCCCGGAAGCAAGGAAAAACGGCAGAAAACCACACGGGCGGCACGAAACCGGCAAAAGAAAAACTGTAATATGCAGAGTTGGGAGCGAGCGAAGCCCTTGTCCCCGTTTGAGGTGTCCCCTGATGGGACAGGAAGAAGATTGGGTTTGGAAAACTCCGGGTGGCGTAGTCCTTTGGGATATTATAATGTGGCAAAATATCTCCCGTCAGATTTTTTCATTGACCTTGTATTATGCGTCGTAGGTCGCTTCGCTTGCCAAGTCCCGGACCTTTCCGCAACTCGGACGGCAATACCGGAGCGTTTTTTCGGGCGGAAAATTACCGCAGGGAATTTTATGTCCCGAAAACCGTAGGCTTGAACGCGCAGGTATTCGCCCTCCGAGTTACCTTTCCCGAAGGGACTTGGCAAGGGGGAGCGCGGCTTGTGACGGAATTTTATAGAGGAATATGGAATAAGATACTATGGCTCTATTGAATAGTGCCATAGGTAATTGCTTTTTGATTACTTTTGTAGAGCGATACGCTTAAGAAGTAGTTTTGTTCACTCTTGGATAGTTGTTCATTAAAAATGAACACAATTAAATAATGAACAAACATTAGATTTATATTACTATCATTCAGATGCTTGCGTATTTCTATTGGAGAAATCTGGTACTTTTCCCGATTTTTTCCAATAGATGATTGGAGAAGTGATGGGGTGCCAAACCAATTTTCGGCACTAATCAGGTCATAGTGCCGAAAACTTGCAGATTGAAAACTTATTTATATCATTACTATTCAGGAGTTTACTAATTTCTATTGGAGAAATCTTGCACTTTTCACAATTTTCTCCAATAGAAATGGCTCAAAACAGATAATTTTCATTACTTTTGCAATATGATTGTACCAAGAGACAAATACTTACAAGAACTGAGAAGTGTGATGCACAACGGAATGATTAAAATTATTACCGGTGTACGTCGTTGTGGAAAATCGTATCTTCTATTTGAATTGTTCAAAGGATCACTTCTTGATAGCGGTGTGAATGAAAAGCACATTATTCAGGTTGATTTGGAAGACCGACGTAGTAAACACCTCAGAGAGCCGGACATATTATTGAATTATATTGACAGGCATATCATAGATAACGATATGCATTACATATTATTGGATGAGATTCAACTTGTTCCAGAATTTGAGGACGTACTCAACAGCTATCTTAAAATTAAAAATGCAGATGTCTATGTGACGGGTAGTAATAGTAGGATGTTATCCAGTGATGTAAAAACTGAATTTCGTGGTCGAGGGTATGAAATCCGAGTCCATCCATTGAGCTTTTCGGAATTTCTCAAGGCGGGAGAGTATACAAATGAACTTTCAGCCTTACAAGATTATATGATTTATGGAGGAATGCCGCAGATTGTATCTCTTTCAAAGAAAAAAGAAAAAGAGAATTATCTCAAATCATTGTTTCAAGGTACTTATATACGCGATATAAAAGAGCGTTACAACATTAGAAATGATGACGATTTGAATGAGTTGATTGATATTATTGCTTCCAATATCGGCTGTCTGACAAATCCGACAAACCTTGAAAACACATTCAAATCCGTAAAAGGTCATAGTATTTCTGATACAACGATACAGAGTTATCTCGGCATGTTACAAGATGCGTTTATGTTGGAAAAAGCTATCCGATATGACATTAAAGGAAAGCATTACATAAATACACCTTCAAAATATTATTTTGAAGATGTAGGTCTGCGCAATGCCCGTTTGAATTATCGTCAGATTGACGGTGGTCATCTCATGGAAAACATCATTTATAATGAACTGCGTATCAGAGGGTATTCCGTTGATGTCGGACAAGTTGAGGTGACAACGACAAATGATGACGGAAAGAAAATTCGGAAACTACTGGAAGTGGATTTCATTTGCAATAGTGGTAACAAACGTTTGTACATTCAATCTGCTCTTGATATGCCAACTCAAGAAAAAATTGATCAGGAAACCAATTCTCTCCGTCATATCAAAGACGGATTTCCCAAAATAGTCATTGTTGGAGGATTGACCCCTTCCCATGTGAATGAAGATGGCATATCGATTATTAATGTGATTGATTTTCTTAAAGATAGCGAAGGGAGTCTATTATAAATCCACTATTGTACTAACAACGCACGAAAAAGGTGCAAAAGTAATCAGATATTGATTACCTCTGCACCATTTTCGCCCAATCACAGATAAACTTGTATGGTAAAATTTCAGGTGTGTATGCTCCAGCCGTGGAACGGTCTTCCGAGCATTACGGCAAAAGACTCATCCGGAATGCCATGATAAAGCAATCCTCCGACAATGCCTACTTTTCCATCTTTTGCGACTTCCGCAAAACCGAATGAATGCGGAGCGTGATCATAATAAAGTTCTATTTCATACCTGCCCTGCGAATTGGTTTCCCATTGTTTGAGACGTTCTATACAATTTTGAAATGTTGTGTCACCAATTTTCTTAGTGTACTCTACTACCTGATTGTAGCGTTCTTGACATCTGATTATCATAACATAATTATTTAATTTGGTTTATAATAGTTCTTCGTAAGCTCCGAAACCGGTACATCCGGCTATGAAAAAATCTTCCCCACCTTTATCTGCCAACGATTTCAAATCATTCAGGCTGTCGCAGTAGAAGAATATTTCATCGTCCTTTTCCGTGCCGGCATCCATAGCCAAGGCGATTCTTGCCTCTTCCGTTTCCAGTGTATCGTTCCAACGGATCACGCAATCCGCGTAATGAGGCTCACATCCTCTTTCAGTATAGAATTTAAGATAATGGCTCCCGATTTCCTTTCTGACTTCATCCGGCTTTTTCCATGAACTGTCATCCACGATTTCAAAGCCCAACCCTTCGACAAGCAGGCAAGTACCATTATCATATATCATCATGGTGCGTTTGCCGATGTGTTTTTTACGCATTTCCGCCCAGTTGGGTATATCCCAACGTTCGGTAGTCCATACCCCGCGATAGGCTTCAGGTATGGAATTGTATTCGCTCAATGTTATCTTCTTCATATCAATAGGTTTTATAGGATACAGAAAGTTGCCTTATAAGTCTTGCACGCCTTTCCGAATGCCGGATTGGTGTCAAATTCATTGTACGACTCCCAGTCCACAGAAAAGGTATATCCGTTAGGTAAGTTTTCCGCAATAAACTTGGTTATCATCTCCTTGTCTTCATCGGGCAGGAACAGTTCTTCGTCGATGCCGTACTCCAATGAAAAAAGCGCCCATTCGGGAATGTTGTCCCAAACGAGCGTCTTGCTGCTGTTGCCATTCATAATCCTGCTGTTTATTGCTGTGATACCATAAGTTCTTTGATAATGCCGTCAAGCTCTGTTTCCCACTTGTCCGTTCCGTCAATCAGCGAGGGATAGGTAAGCTGTTTCCACTGCCGGTAATCGAAGAGTTTCATCCGTAACGGATAGTAGTCGAACAGTTTCCGGTTGCCGGAGAATATTCTCAAGTGGTTGATACCCACTTCCATCAGTTTTAGTCCGTAACGGTCAATTATCTCATTGAACCGTCCCATAGGTGTGAAGTTGCTTCTGCTCATATTTTTCGTTTTTGAGTTAGACATCTGCGGCTCGTCGAGCCGGTATTTTATTTCTTGCCTGCCCCGCCGTTCCGTGCCGGATTGTGCAAGGCTTTCGGGAAAAATACCGCAAGCGCAGCGAGGATGATTTTTCCACGAAACCCGAAGGGCCCGGCCTTGCTCAATCCACAAGGCACGGGACGAACTTTGCAGGCTGAAATAAAACAGCGGTATCCTATTCCTCCTTCTTCTCACCGTCTTCTTTGGGTATCAGGTGCTGTAAGTCAGGAGCGCGTGAGAAAGCAGCCTTGTACCAAAGCCAAAGCAGAGGGTGGCGTGATGCCGTTCTCTCATTTTTTCAGGGCGGTTTGTCCTTTCCGGCAGATAGTTTTTCAATACATTTGCCCGGGAGTCAATGAAAAACGCTACCTTTGTACTTACGTTACAGGATTATATATGATTATCGAAGACCTTGATATAGTAAAACGGCTGATAGCCGAAAAAGAAGGCGGACTGGTGGAGTTCAAGGAAACCACCGGTCAGTTGGAGCGCGGCATGGAAACCCTTTGTGCCTTCCTGAACGGGAACGGCGGAACGGTGCTGTTCGGTGTGAACGACAAGGGGAAGATTATCGGGCAGGACGTGAGCGACAAGACCAGACGGGATATGGCGGAAGCAGTCAACCGGCTGGAACCGGTGGCAATGGTACAAATATCTTATGCGCCACTGCCGGACAGTGAGAAAAAAGTAATTGTTTTCCGTGTTGAAGATTCCAAACCCAACCGTCCGTTCTGCTATAAGGGAAGGCCCTATATGCGTGTGGAAAGCGCGACCACCACGATGCCGCAGACAGCATACAATGACCTGCTGTTGCAGCGTGACGGGAACAGATACCGCTGGGAACTTTTAGAAAACAGAAATCTGGCCTTGCAGGATCTGGACACCAACGAGGTACTGAAGACTGTCAGGTTAGGTATAGAATGCGGTCGTTTGCCGGAAGATACGGGCACTGACGTCCCTGTCATATTGGGAAAGTTCGGGTTATTGAAAGATGGGGTGTTGAACAATGCGGCAGCCGTGCTGTTTGGAAAACATGAGGACATGGAATATCCCCAATGCCTGCTCCGGTTAGCCCGTTTCAAAGGAACGGACAAAAACATATTCATGGACAGCCAACGCATTCAAGGCAACTTTTTTCAACTGCTCAATGCGGCAATGGCATTTATTTTCAAGCATCTTTCCTTATCCGGCACAACCGATACATTGGAACGGGAGGAACATCTGACCATTCCATACAAGGCAATAAGGGAAGGGGTATTGAACAGCCTGACCCACAGGTCGTACAAAGAAGCCGGCGGTTCGGTGGGCATAGCCATTTATGACGACCGTGTGGAGATAGAAAACCCCGGAACTTTTCCGCCCGACTGGGATGTGGAAAAAATGAAATCGGAACATGAATCGAAACCGCAAAATCCATTATTGGCCAATGTCCTGTACAAACGGAAAGTACTGGAAAGCTGGGGACGCGGCATAGGGCTGATGATGTCTGAATGTAGCAAAGCCGGATTACCCGAACCGGAATACAGGATATGGGCAGACAGTGTAACGCTGATATTCAGATATGAGGTGACAAACCGACCAGGTACCGACCAAGTTCCGACCAAGCACCGACCAAGCACCGGCCAAGTTCTTGCTTTGGTGAAAATACTGAATGAACATGAGTTGTCCGTAAAAGAAATAATGGAAGCATTGGAACTGAACCATCGCCCCACATTCAGGACAAACTATTTGCATCCCGCATTGAATGAAGGATATATTATTCCATTGTACCCTGAACAGCCGAGTCACCCGAAGCAGAAATACCGTCTTACAGAAAAAGGCTTGGAATTGTTGAAACAGCAATAGGCATGGCGAAAAAGAAGAAGAAACAGCAGGGGCACTATTGCCGCATCTGTGGCGGCTACAAGCCGAATGAACGGTTCTCCGGTAAAGGACACGCACAGCATATCTGTAAAAGTTGTATGTCCGCTATGCGTAACGGCAAAAATCCGGAGGATATTTTGCCGGAGCCGTTGCCCGTGAGCCGGGAAACAACACGTTTCAAGAAACTGGACAAGGAGGAAAAAGCCGTGTTGAAAGCGTTTATCACCGAAGCCACAACCGGATACTGGCAGGAAAACAGACAGATACCGTTTGCGGAGAGTTTCTCCGAATTGAAAAAATATATCATCGGAACTTATGATGAGGAGTGCGGCATACTGCTGAAAGATGATGCCGAACTGAAAAATTACTTTCAGACCCACACGATAACGACCATAAACAAATTGCTTAAAGAGGAAATTTCTGAAAGTCAGGATTAAAATGACGGGCGGAACAAGGTATCAGACTTGCCCCGCCCATTTTTTGTCGCCCACCGGTTATTTCTCCTGCAACAGATGTTTCAGGTTCTCGTCGTTTGCGATTCGTTCCATTTCATCTTCAATAATTTGCAGCACGTCCGCCTTGATACGTGAATAGTTGCGGTCTATCTGCTGCTGCATGATGTCGTTGCCGTCGGCATCCTTGAACTCGTTGATGACAGGTATCTTCCTGTAGGCTTTGGTTTCTGCGGCAACCTTCTCGTTATCGACGATGATACGGGCGTGGAAAATCTTCTGGTCTATCTCCTCCCCGAAGTTGTCCGCCACGCTGCCCACGAATGTGCCCTGCGAGAGATTGGCGATTTTGGAAGCGGGTATCAGCGAGTCCAGCTGTGTGTTGATGGAAGTGGATGTGTCCTGCCGGTTGATGGATATGGATTGCCTCTGTTGGAGTATCTTGCCGAAGCGTTCCGACAGGTTCTTGGCGGTTTCACCAACCACCTGACCGCTGAAGATGTTACCGACCGTATTTTGGATTACCTTCGCTTCCTTGTCACCGTAGTCACGGGTCAGCTGCGAGAAATCCTGAAATCCGAGACAGACCGCCACCTTGTTGCTTCGGGCGGTGGCTATCAGGTTGTCGATGCCGCGAAAATAGATGGTCGGAAGCTCGTCAATGATGATGGAACTCTTGAGCTGTCCTTTCTTGTTCACTAATTTCACGATACGTGAATTGTATAGCCCCAATGCGGCCGAGTAGATATTCTGTCTGTCCGGATTGTTTCCCACGCAGAGGACTTTCGGGTGTTCCGGATTGTTAAGGTCAAGGGTAAAATCATCCCCTGTCATGACCCAGTAAAGCTGCGGTGAAATCATCCTTGAAAGCGGGATTTTCGCGCTCGCTATCTGGCCCTGGAGCTGATCTTGGGCTCCGGATTGCCATGCGTCCATAAAGGGGGAAAGGTAGTTTTCCAAAGAGGGATATGAGGTGAGAATCGTGAAAATGTCGGCATACGGTTTGTTAAGAAATTCTATCGCGTGGGGGAAAGTGCAATACTTGCCGTCCTGATAAATGCGCAAATACCAGATAATCGCTGCAAGCAGGATAATCGGAGATTCCACGAAGAAATCACCCTGCTTCTGTATCCAGGTCTTATTCAAATTGAGCATTATCGTGTAGGCACTTTCGTAGGCGTCGCTGATATCCACCATGAATTTGGGATTGATGGGATTGCACCTGTGCGAGCGTCGGGGGTCATCGAAGTTTATAACATAAAATTCCGGCTTGGCCTTGTATTTGTCAAGGTTTTTGAGCAGTTCATTATAGGCAATGACCGAGAGGTCATCAAATTTATAATCGTAAATATAGATGGCAAAACCTTTGGAAATCATCTGTTTGATGTAGTTGTTTACCACCGCATAGGACTTCCCGCTGCCCGGTGTTCCAAGCACGATGGACGCACGAAAAACGTTTACAACGTTGATCCATCCGTCCCATTCCTTGCCCTGGTACACGAACTTGGTCGGCAGGTTGACGGAATACTCGTTCTCCATGAGCCGTGTCTCCTGCATAAAGCTCTCGTTGGCGGTATTGAACACGTCCTCCATCAAGTTGTGTTTCAGCATACGGCTTATCCATACGCCCGACATCAAAAGAAGGATGTACCCGGCGGTCAGCGTTACCGTGTAAATGGCGGCGTTAGCTGTCGGACTGAACGGCAGGTCGAGCATCCACCAGTTCATGAAGAACAATACAAGCCCCGAAAGGAAGGCGGTATATATTTTCCGCCAGGTCATTTTCTGGTTTTTCACGCCCTTTGTGCCCAAACATGACAGCGCAAGGAATATGACGGCGAACACTTTTGTCACCAGCAGGTTGCTGAAAAGCCCCGCCGTCCTCTGGAAATTCAGGAGTATCTTATCGACCACTCCGATATTGATACCCGCATCCACGAATGCCCGGTAACAGAACCAATAGACGTGGATGGCAATAAACACGATGGATATGGCACGCATGAACTCCATGACCTTTGCCAGTCCTCTCAAATCATCTTCCTGTTGCATAACGATATAATTTTAATGGTGAATGAATATTGTTTTCAGGAGATACCCCGTGAACGGCGTTTCTTTTTCTTCTTGCGTTGCAGCCTGCGTGCGAGAGCCTCTTCCTGCGGGTCGGGACCGTTTGTTTCAAAGTTGAAGATCCCGAAAGCCTGTCCGATGGCATCTTCCATGCTGGCAGAGAAACTGCTTTGTCCGCTGATATCCGGTGTGGAAGCATCCAGGTCCGGAATGTTGCCCGGTTCATTGAAGAGGCGTTCAAAGGCATTTGCCGAGAACTCCTTTCCGAGCCGCGAGCCGTTATAGACCTCCCTGTTCCTGTGGTCGATGAAGGTTGCTCCATAGATGCGACCTTCATCGTTCTCACGGAACACCACGTCTATTCCCCGGCCGTTCAAGAGGCGGA
>ERZ791930.509-NODE-509-length-29343-cov-2.809649_pt1 | contig 29343 bp, 19 predicted proteins | sample MGYA00510128_ERZ791930 | MGnify/ENA primary metagenome ERZ791930 (study PRJEB30046, sample SAMN00792057) | human gut metagenome | study: EMG produced TPA metagenomics assembly of the A metagenome-wide association study of gut microbiota in type 2... | reverse complement strand
TTCCAAAGAACATATGAATTTATCTGATTATTATAATCTGTCCGGCGAACAGGACGTAGCTCTGATCTTAGATAACCAGATTCTCGACGCAAAAGGAAAACTCCTTAACGGAACTGTCTATCTTGATTATGAAACTGTATGTTCTTATCTGAATGACCGTTTTTACTGGGATCACAATGAAAATAAACTTCTTTACACAACTGCAACAGATTTGATTTCTGCGGATGCAGACAGTACCAGCTATTATGTGACAAAGGATTCTCATTCCTTAGATCACCCAATTGTCAAGGCGGATGCCCAGACTGCATATATCGCAATCGACTTTTTAAAACTGTACTCCGATTTCTCCTATGAAGTACTTGACTCACCAAACCGTGTAATTCTTACGACTGCCTGGGGTGACTACACCACTGCGCCGGCGAAGCAAAAAACACAGCTCCGTCAAAAAGGCGGCATCAAGAGTCCGATCCTCGCAGATATCGGCAAAAACACGGAAGTTACTGTTTTAGAAACAGGAGATACCTGGACAAAAGTATCCACTGCAGAAGGAATCATCGGATATATCAAATCAAAAGCACTTGGCGCAACATCCACAAAAACGCTGACCAGCGATTATGTTGCGGAAGAATTTACACATATAAAAAAAGATTTTAAGATCAATATGGCATGGCATCAGATCACAAACGCAGATGCCAATACAACCATTGCATCCGTGCTTCAGAACACCAAGGGGATCAATGTTATCTCCCCTACATGGTTTTACCTGAATGACAATAACGGAAACATTGCCTCACTTGCAAGCTCCGACTATGTAAATTACTGCCACCAGAAAGGTATTGAAGTCTGGGCACTTGTAAGCAATCTGGAAAACAAAGATGTCGACACCACATCCGTTTTAACTTATACATCCAAACGTGAGAACCTGATCAATAACCTGATCTCCGCAGCTATTCAATATAATTTTGACGGTATCAATGTTGACTTTGAAGCATTAAGTTCTGAAGTCGGTGACTCTTATATTCAGTTCATACGGGAGTTGTCATTAAAATGTGCAAACAATGGCATTGTTCTTTCCGTGGACGATTATGTTCCCAGTAGTTTTACTGCATTCTATAATCGCGCAGAACAGGCAACTTTTGCAGACTATGTTGTTGTCATGGCATACGATGAACATTATGCCGGTTCTGAGGAAGCAGGATCTGTAGCTTCGATCGGCTTTGTAAAAGAAGGCGTTGCCAATACCTTAAAAGAAGTTCCGGCAGATCAGCTGATCTTAGGCATGCCGTTTTATGCCCGTGTATGGTCCGAGACACCTGTTGATGACACCACAGGTGCTGACAGCACAACACAGACATCCGATAACAATAATAACGACACTGATGAAACAGACAATGCTGCTGCCGATGCCCAGGCTGCCGATGAAGCTGCTGGCACCAGTGACTCAGCCGACAGCTATCAGCTTTTTACACTGGATTCCTATGCAACAAGCATGTCAGAGATTCAAAAACTGATCAGTACAAATGCTGCCGAACCGGTATGGTCAGACATTGACGGTCAATATTATGTACAATACGAAAACAATGGTATCACTTACAAAATATGGGTGGAGGATGCTGCTTCCCTGGAAGAGAAATTAAAAGTCCTTCAGGAAAACCAGCTTGCCGGCGGCTCCTTCTGGAAACTTGGTTTAGAGCTGCCTTCTATCTGGGACACTATCATTAAATACATCAATTAAATACAATCATTCAAATATTCAATCATTTTATTATGACATAAACCCCGGATATCGTGAATATTTTATAAAAACGATACTCCGGGGTTTTTATGAAAAAAAAGATAGAACTTATCATGGCTGTCTGTCTGGTGATCGCCGCATTTTTTCTTGGAAGTCAAAGCGCCATACTTGTACAAAACAGTCACATAGACACAAAAGGCACACCGGACACAGATTCCGCACATAATACAGAGCTTACCGGGGACACCGGACAGACCAGCTCACCTTCTGGTAATTTATCGATCGTGATCGATGCCGGGCACGGCGGTATCGATCCCGGCAAAGTCGGCACCAATGACGCACTGGAAAAGGACATCAATCTTGCACTGGCACTGAAACTTCGGGATAAATTCAAGCAGGATTCCATCCGGATTATCCTAACACGCGACTCGGACATCGGTCTTTATTCTGAGGGAAACACCAACAAAAAAGCGGAAGATATGCAAAATCGCTGTAAAATCATCACGGAGGCAGCCCCCATCTTTACGGTCAGCCTGCACCAGAACAGCTATCCGTCTCCGGAAGTCTGCGGTGCACAGGTATTTTATTTTGGTCAGTCGCAGGATGGAAAAAAACTGGCAGATACGATCCAGGACAGCCTGATCGCAAATGTTGATCCTGATAATCACCGCGTTGCAAAAGCAAATGAAAGCTATTATCTGCTCAAAAAAACACCCACACCTACCGTTATTGTAGAGTGTGGGTTTCTAAGTAATCCGACAGAGGCAGATCTTCTTTTGACAGACGACTACCAAAATAAGCTCGTAAATGCCATATATATCGGTATACAAAATTATCTATCGGAATCCATGTAGTCCGAAAATCAATTTTTATGCCTCCTGTGCGAGTGTTCCTTTTACTGCTTTGATAAAATGCTCTGCAATTCCATACAAACGTGAGGTCTGCACACGGTAAGTATCCTGATCCTCAGAGGTCGGAGTTTCATTCTTTGCATCGACTCCAAACGCTCCCATGGAGAAATGATTCAGATCAAGGTCCTTTATGTGTGCACAGTGTAATTCTGTAACATCATCATTCTCTCCGCCAAGCGAATCCATAAGATTCTGTGCCTGTTCTTCAAAGAGTTCTGCCGTCTCCTCTGAATCTGTGGCGACCAGTCCATGTATACCATCTTCCTTTGCCTGGAATGTCGCCGCGATCTTTCCGCGCAATTCACTTTCCATCATGATATCGACGATTCCTTTTTTGTCCACACCGCGCACGATTTTAACAGAAACATTCATAAGTTCATCATTGACCATTACTGGAACAGCATACTGCTCTTCTTTTGCAAGAATACTGTTTACGGAAAGCTGCGCGGAAAGCATTTTCATCTCACGCACATCAAGACTCGTCACATGATCGCTGTTTATCATCGTCTTCATCACATTTTCTGCAAGTTCGCCTAACTTCTCCTGCGCAGCCGCCATATCTGCCGGTTCTGAAACAGCTTCTCCAAATTCCTCTAACAATTCCTGCTTAATTGCTTCTAAATCATCCGCATCTACCTGATTGTCTCCATTGTGGTCTGCCATACTGCTTCCAAAAATCTTACGAAACATCTGATTACGCTGGTTGAGCATGGATTCCATTGCCAGCACATTTGATATTGTATTTGGAATATCATATTTATCCAAAATACGATAAATACTCTCATCCGCATTTGCTGCCTGCTCTAACTGCGCAAGCTGCTCTTTTGCATAATCTGCATCAATGCCACTCTCATCTGCCTGTTCTTTTGCCAGCTCCAGCGCTGCTTTAAATTCCTCCGGCGTCATGTTCTCCCAGTCAGAATCCTGATCAAACAACACTTTCGCACGCTCCGGTGTCAGTAATTCCGAAGCATCTTTTAAGCAGTTATTCTGATAGGCTGCCTCAATCTGATCCGTAATCGAGCTGCCATTGGATGTCCCGGATACGCCATTAAAATCAGAATCTACAGAATAATCCATCTTATTGCTGCGTTTTTCAGACCGCACAGCTGTCAGAAGATTTTTCATCGTAAGGGGCGATCCCTGCTGTATCAGTGCACCGATTGCTGCACCATCTGTATTTTCTACCTGTCGGATCAGACGATAGATTCCTATATAAGAGCTTCGCTCCTCCTCACTGATTTCGTGATTCTGTTCCATTTTCCAGAGATATTCACTGAATCTGCGGTTATCCTCCCTACCAGACTCCTCGCTCTTAATGTTCTCTGCCTCCTGGTTTAACGATGTAAAATCCATTTCCAGTGGGTTGATCCCGCGTTTTATCATCTGTGTGACAACCGCCGGAGTCATATTTTTAAAGACACGCTGCACTTCTTCATCTGCTGCTTTCATCTGAAACACAGAATCCTGGGTGATCTCGATACTGTTATATCCAAGAATCCGAACCGCACGACGGTTTTCATCCGTCAGTTCCATATCAAGGTCGTTTAAAATATCATCCACGTTACGGAATGCCTTCTGGATGGAATCTCCCAGATCAGTTCTCGGTGCTGTCATCAGGGTCTCATACTGCTGACTTGCCTTTTCAAAAGAACTTTTCAGTTCCATACCGGCTTTATGGACACCATTGATCGTCGACACCTCGGCATCTTTCATTCCAAGCACATATGCCGGAACATAACGCATATCGGAAACTTTTTTATCGACCTCTCTAAAAAGTTCCACCTGCTCGTCGTTCACATCCACACCTTCAGATATCAGGAGATTTTTATAATATGCATTTTCCTGATCCTTCAGCTGTTCCACCAGTTTTACCAACGGCTCGGTGTCAATGGAAACCCCCTGTTTTAATAGACGGTAATTTGCTTCCACCGTCATTGCAAGACGAATTTCTTCTAACTGTCTGCGTGCCGTCAGAAGCTGCTGCCCTTTTGGGGTATAACTCTCGTTCGCAATGCTCTGCGCTGCATCCTCACTCTGAGCTTCAGGTGATGCCACAGTTCCCACCGTCTGGCTTTCTGATGCCGCCGTTCCCGATGTCCGATTTGCCGCAGCTTCCCTTAAACTGTCCAGGGTAAGTGGCAATCCTTTTTCCACGATATAAGCAAGATCTTCATCCGTGGCATTTTCTACGGTATCCACAGCGTCTTTCGCCTGCTCCATCCATGTATAGCCGGACAGGATCACCGCATCCTGTGCGCTTTTCCCTTCGCTGACCGCCTCTGCTGCAAGTGCGGCAATATCTTCTGCCCCCGTGGTCAGTCCCGTCTGGCGCAGAGCCTGTGCATAAGTAAGATTCTCCTTCGTCAGCGGTATATCATTTTCTAACATCCACTTACTGGTTGCAATGGTATCATCATTTACTTCCAGTCCTGCTGATGCGATCACGTTTTTCACCTGTGGAAGGAAGGACGAAATATCCTGCTGTTCTGCCGAAATATAGCCTGCACTTGCAGAATGCTCAGCAAAATATATATTTCGCACCGTAGGCTCTAACCGATTATCAATCAGATATTTTACAGCGCCATCATCCAATGCGGATAAAGAATCCGCCATATTTACTGTCTCTGCGATCTGTTTAAAATTATCATCCGCAAGCGGCAGATCCGCTTCCCGCAGACTGTTTGCGATCTGAACTGCAAGTTCCGGACTGCCCGTGATCTGTGCAAGCTGTTCGAGATCAAGATCATCTCCAAATTTAGAAATATCCACCCCCGCCTTTGCCAGCTGTGCTTTGATCTTATCCGTCACGGTCACAATCTTATTGCTCGTGGTATCATCCAGCGAAAAGCCATCCTCCTGCATTTTTTCATAATCTTCCGGTGAAGTAGTTTCCGCAAGCACAGCCATCTGTGCTTTTCGCTCGCCTGCATCCATGGAACCGGACTGCTCTATTTCATCTATGACCGTCTTTTTCTCTTCTTTTGCCGGATTCAGATAAGTAACCTCTTTTGCCTGAAAAGACGTAGTTCCTGCAGATTTTTTACTACTCTCTGTCTTTACCGCATCCGCAAACATCTGAATTCCGTTTTTTTCTTCCACGGCGCCTGTCTGCGGCATTAAATCCATCACGCCCTTATTCTGCTGCTGTTGGTTATCTATTCTCATGATCCGACTCTCCTTGTCATTTCTGTTCTTACATACTTTCCGTACAGTTTTTCCTTGCCTGATTTCTGCTTTTCACTCAGTTATATCTGACCAATCCGGTTATATCAGGACAAAAGAATGGCGCATACTTTCACTTCCCTGAAATATCTGCGCCATCCATAGCTGATGTATATATCGGATACATCAGCACATTTATTAAGTTTTTCGATACGATTCCAAACGCTGTTCTGCTATTTTATACAGTTTTTAATAGCGGAATACTGCCACACCAAAGCCCGGAAGCGGATATGCAAACGAGTATGGTCTTCCATCACATTCCTGCGACACAGATTTATAATTTACCGGACGCTCTTTGCCGCTTCCGCCAAATTCTGCATCGTCACTGTTTAAAATCAGTTTATAAGTCTTGTGTTTTGGTACGCCTACGCGGTAGTCGCTGCGTTCCACCGGTGTAAAATTGCATACAAAAAGCAGATTATTCTTTCCGTCTTTGCTCTTTCTGATAAAGCTGAAAATACTGCGCTCAGCATCATTTGCATTGATCCATTCAAATCCACCCCAGCTGCTGTCAAGTTCATAGAGTGCCGGATTTTTCTGATAAATATGTAATAATTTCTTTACCCAGTTCTGCATATGCTTATGATCCGAGTTTTCCAGCAGATACCAGTCTAATTCTCTCGCCTCACTCCACTCCTGAAGCTGTGCAAATTCCTGTCCCATAAACAAAAGTTTTTTACCAGGATGTCCCATCATAAACGCATAGCCGACCATCAGATTTTTAAATTTATCTTCCATCTCGCCCGGCATCTTATTGATCATGGAACATTTCAGATGTACCACTTCGTCATGGGAAAGCACAAGAATGTATTTCTCACTCTCGTTATAACTCATGGCAAAAGTCATTTTGTGGTGATTATCCTTGCGGAAATACGGATCAAGTTTCATATAATCCAGGAAATCATGCATCCATCCCATATTCCATTTATAACTGAAATTCAGTCCGTCATCTTCCACACGGCCGGTGACTTTCGGCCATGCCGTAGATTCCTCAGCGATCATGACTGCTCCCGGGTTTCTTCCAAGGATCAGTGTATTGACATGCTTAAAGAACTCCACTGCCTCAAGATTCTTATTATCACCGTATTTATTCGGAACCCACTGTCCCGGCTGCTTTCCATAATCCAGATATAACATAGATGCCACTGCATCCACACGCAGCCCGTCAATATGATAATGCTCGATCCACATCAATGCACTGCCGATCAGGAAATTCTTTACTTCATTCTTGCCGTAATCAAATATCTTTGTACCCCAGTCCGGATGTTCTCCTTTTCTTGGATCCGCATATTCATACAGACATGTTCCATCAAACTCAGCCAGTCCATGTGCATCTTTCGGGAAATGCGCCGGCACCCAGTCTAGGATCACACTGATCTTGTGCTTGTGACATTCATTGATAAAATATGCAAAATCCTGCGGCGTTCCATAACGGGAAGTCGGTGCATAATATCCGGTTACCTGATATCCCCAGGAACCGTCAAACGGATACTCGGAAATACCCATCAGCTCAATATGTGTATATCCCATCTCCTTCACATACGGGATCAGATATTTCACAAGATCCCTATAACTGTAAAATCCGTCATCCTCTCTGCCCGGATGGCGCATCCAGGATCCCGGATGTACCTCGTAGATCGCCATAGGTTTTGCATAGATATCTTTGGTCTTTGCACGCTCTTCCATCCATTTTTCATCGGTCCACTTAAAATGCTCTATATCCGTGACGGCAGATGCCGTTCCCGGACGAAGCTCTGCATAATTTGCATATGGATCCGCCTTATAGAGCCGTTTTCCATCTTTCGTCTCTATCAGGTATTTATACAGTGCACCTTCCTCGATCCCCGGAATAAACAATTCGAATATTCCCATGGTATCCGGCTCTAACCTTGTCATTTCATCTGCCGTTTCATCCCATCCGTTAAAAGAACCAATCACCCATATTCTTGCGGCATTCGGAGCCCACACATCAAAACATACTCCACGAATTCCATATTGATCCGTAAAATGAGCCCCCAGTTTCCGGTAAATCTCGTAATGCGTCGCCTGTCCAAATAAATAGCGATCCAACTCTGAAAAATTAGCCATACCCTTACACCCCTTTATTTTTATGTCATGATTATAGCCTGTATATTTTAGATTCCAAAATCTTTTTCGCGAAGAATCACATAATCTTCATCATCATATCTTCTGGACGTAATAATGCTAAATGCTTTTCGTAAACCGCCCTTCTCAGATTTATGAATCGCATCGTCCACAATCTCTTTTACCTCTGTAAGCGTTGTTGCCTTATCATATTTCTGAATATTGCTGATACTGTTGTAAAGTGCCAGAATACCCATCTCATCTATTGTATAGCCAAGTTCGTTTGCATACGCTTTCGCAAATGAAACAAGCTCATCACTGGTAAATATCGGAATATTGATCTTCTCAGAGAAACGGGAAGCAAATCCTTCATCTCTGCCGAGTGCCTTCTCAATTCCACGGTGTGTATCTTCCATAATGACAAATAATCCGCTTGTATCACTTTTCAGAATAAGTGCCAGCCGGACTGCCGTTTCTTTGGAAATATCTCCGGCTTTCTCTATGATCAGACAGCCCCCGGAAATTTTCTTTAACAGTGATGCTACATCCTTTTTATTCAGTGCGGAAGCTTCAATCTTTCCAACCTTTCCTTTTGGTTTTCCGGTTTCTTTCTGAAGTGCTTTCACCATAGCCGTTGCAAGGACTGTTTTGCCACTTCCGCTGCCACCCTGGATCACCATATTTCCGGTAGAAGCATCCTTTCCTGTTATCAGATGTCTTGCCGCACCTGTAAGTGCCTGACAAATCTGTTCTTCCATTCCCTTGATCGAAACAAAATAGGTAAATATCCCCCGAAGTTCTTCACCCAGTGATGTAACTGCCTCAAAACCGGTCTCATCCTCAGGCTCTGTGATCTCCGGAAGGACTCTTTCCACCCGGTCCTCTTTCTTAAGAACCTCTTTCGTTACCTCAACTGCCGTGTTGTCAGCCAGCTCTTTCTGTGTGATATCATCCGTCGCGCTTTCCGTATCGGTAATATGCTCTACCGCTTCGGCTAATGCCTGTTCCGTTACCACTTTGCCAAGATCGATCGTGTCTGCGGTAACTATATCAAAATCATCTGCTTCAGATGTTTTCTCTTCACTAATATCTGAAACTTCTTCTGCCGCCTTCTCCTCTGTACTGAGATCTACAGTTTCCTCATCCGTTTCTTCTGCGGAGAGATCTGCGATTTCCTCATCCGGCTGAGATCCCGGTATCTGCTCCTGTCCGGATATTTCCACATCTTCTGTCTCCTGCATCATCCCGGATACTTCTTCTGCAAGCTCCGCTGCATTCACTCCTTGCCCAGATATCTCTCCCATTGACGCTGCCGGCTCCGGTTCCATTGCGGACGCTGCTGTTCCGGCTGCCTCTGCCAGCTGTTTATCGATATCCGCCGTCTCTGTCGATATCCGGTCAATCTCTTCCTGTAAGATCTGATTCATGTTTGCAACCATAGCTGCTGCCCTGTCATTTTCTAACGGCTTGCCTTCTATGTACTGATCCTGCAGTATATCTTTTGGAGCAACACCTGCATCAAGCTTTGGAATAATGTCTGCAAGACGTCCCATAATTTCTTCTGCTTCCTGCAGCGCACGCGCCTTTGCAGATTCAAGTCTGCGCTGCTTTGCATCTTCTAATGCAACTTCTGCGGCATATTTCGTCTTTTCCCACTCAGCAAGCACTTCTTCAATGCTCATCTGACCTGTGATCTGGTGCTCTAATGCCGTTTTCTCCGGCATATACATCCCAATCTGTCCATCATGTTCTTCTGCAAGCAGCTCTTTGAAATTGATCTTTAACGAATCATCGATCTCGTGATCCGTCTCTATATGTTCCAGCGTATCTTCCTCTTCCTCAGATGGATCATATTCTTCTTTCGGAAGCTGCAAATATGGAATCTCCTCCACAAGCTTTTTGATGTTGTCCATACTGTCTGTAACAGTTTCTTTTTCCGTCGCCTGCATGATCTGCTGCATGCTCTTTTGCAGCTCTTCCTGCAGATTCTGTGTATTAAACCGTTCCGGTGAAAGCTTCACATCCGGTATCTGTACGGTTTCATTCACGATCTCACCGGAGTCAAGCTCCTCCTCCGGTCTGACCTCAACAACACCTTCGCGTTTCTGACAAAATCTACGATACTTTTCTTCCTGCTGTTTATTTAACGGCTGATAGATCATCTTCAGTTCTAAGGCACGCTCTACATATGGACCGTCACCAAACCACAGTACCAGTTCATCACATGCCTCCACACACTTATCTGCCATACCTGCTTTATGATACAGACATGCAAGTTCAAATGCCCATTCTTCGGTATATTCCTGCTCTTTTAACTCCTCTAAAATTCCGATCAGAGTTTCTATATTTGCACCCTGGGCTTTGCAGATCTCGTATTTCAACACATATTTCAAATTATCATGTGGTGCGATCTCCACAAATTCCTGATAATAATCTTTCGCCTCATCAAAATTTTTCATTTTAATGGCAACTTTTGCCAGGCGGTAAATGATCATTCTTCCAATTGGAGACCGGTCATATGCCATAAGCAAAACCTCACGGCTGTCTTCTAAACGACCGGTATTCTCATAAATCTCTCCAACTTTTACAAGTGCATTTACATTTTTTATTTTATTCCAGTTAATCGTATCAGCTATCTCTGCTGCCTTTTCATAATTATGTTCGGCCGTCAGAGATTTCATCTGATCCAGCTTTAATTTATATTCATATTTATCCAAATTATGCCACCTCAGAACGCGCTATTCTTTTGCTGCTTCTTTTGTTCTTAGTTTATCATACGCACATATAGATGTCAAAATTTAATCTTAGAAAAAAAGCCATGATACAGGCAAAAAAAGAGGGTTTGCAGTCTGCCATACCCTCTTTTCTGTCATTGATCTTATTCTTCTTTTTTACTCTCTTCTATGGATTCCTCGATATGTTTTCCATGATGTTTTTTCAACTCTTTTTTTGACGGATTTTTATCATAAACAGGCTGATTACTCTCCTTGTCAACTTTAGTCAGATATACATATGCCAGTGTATCTGTTGTAAGTCCACGCTTCTTTAAGAAATAAGATACCGTTTTCTGTGCAACATAATAGATCACTGCCATAAGCGGCACACCGAGCAGCATTCCCGGGAATCCCCATAATCCGCCAAATACCAGAATTGCAAATACAACCCAGAATGCCGATAATCCGGTAGAACTTCCAAGGATCTTCGGTCCAATGATATTTCCGTCGATCTGCTGTAACACAACGATAAAGATCAGGAAATATAATCCCTGTATCGGATTCTGAAGCACGATAATGATAAAGGACGGCACCGCGCCGATAAATGGGCCGAAAAACGGTATAACATTGGTGACACCGATGATCACGGCGACTAACACCGTATCCGGCATCTTCATGATTGCAAGCACGATATAGGCGAGCACACCAATGATCGCCGAATCTAATATTTTACCACTGATAAATCCACTGAAAATCTCATTGCTCTTACGGACAGTATCAACGATAACATTTGCCCGCACCGGTTTAAACATCGCATATACGATCTTTTTCGCCTGTCCTGCAAAATGTTCCTGGTCTGCCATCACATAGACTGAAATGATCAGACCGACGATCACATTTAAAACGAATTTGACACCATAGATCACACCGCTTGTGATCGATGTAAGATAAGTCTGTACCTTTGAAAAAATATCATCTTCAAAAAAGGTCTCAACCGTATCCGTTATTTTGTCCACGCCCTGCTGTATCATGGACGCAAGTTCCGTATCACCGTTTGTCACCTCGTCTACCCATTTCGTCAGATCCTTTGCTTCCTGTGGAAACGATGTGATCATGCTCTGGATACTCGCAGAGATAGATGGAACGATCGCCGCCACTAAAAGCACACAGATTCCCACTAAAAATACCAGTGATCCGGTAATTGCTATTCCCCGTGATGTCTTTTTCGCTTTGCATTTGCTTTTCATCCGCGGCTCTAAAAACTTAAGCAGGTGTCCCTCTAAAAATTTCATGATTGGATTTAACAGATATGCGATCACTACACCGATAATGATCGGCTGTAAGATCAAAGACAGCTTCTTCCAGAAGTCTGTGAATCCATTGTAACGGTAGATCATAAAGAAAAACAGTATGCAGCAGCAGAAAGTCACAAATACGACCAGTGCGATGATGACATACTGTGGTTTTAATTCCCATTCTGTTTCCTGGGATGTTTTTTTTATCTTTTCCTGTTCGTCCAAATTGCCATCCTCCGTCTTATCTAATATTTTCATTATAACCTTCGCAGACAGGCAACGCAATCAGATTTTGCTGAAATTTTTGTTAATTACTGGATTTTGCAAAAAGGGACACCGGTGCTCATGCGCCGATGCCCCAAAATATCAGTCTGCGGTTTTACCCTCTGTAATAATTGATCAGACAGCCCTTTAAGATGATCTCTCTCTCATCATCAGTCATCGCACCAAGTCCAAGTTTAAACTCTTCTGCCTTTCCATCTTTGATCACATACGCTGTAATCTCGGACTGTTTGTCCTCGACTGCTTTACGGATATTCGGGATATATAAGTAGTCAAGATTCTTGAACGGCAGTTCGCCCTCCGGGATGATGAACGGAAGCATACCCCAGTTGATGAGGTTCGAGCGGTAACGCTTGGTTGCATACTCATTTGCAATGTTTGCCCAGCCTCCAAGTACTTTCTGGCAGGAAGCAGCCTGCTCACGCGCGGAACCGTCGCCAGGTTTTACTGCAAAGATGGTACTTCCAAAACCGATCTCACCATTGGAATGGTTATCCTCAAATTTTGTTTCCGGGAATACTTTATCGATGACATCCATAACCGGTTTTAACTCTTCTACTGCCTCTAACGGACAGTTTCCGGCTTCTAACGCTTTCTGCGCTTTCTGGATCTCTTTTGCCCGGCCCACGTACTGCGGATCTTTTCTGGAAAGTGCAAACTCTGCAAGTCCAAGCGGGTTGGAACGGAAGGAGGATGTCTCTCCGGACGGGATCAGCTCGTCTGTGGTCGTGACCGGATCGTGGATCTCGGATACCACTTTTAATACCATATTTTCCGGCAATGCACTCATTGCCGGCCAGTCTTTGATGTTTGGTCCAAACTGGATTTCAACGGAAGGATCTGCTACACCCTTGCTGTCAAAGACACGGTTTGCGTAAATATTTTTATCGAAGAAGTACTTCGGTTTGCTAAAGTTCACATCCACATCGGTTGCGGCTGTCAAAAATCCCTTGTTTGCGGCTGTTGCTGCGATCGAACGTGCATCCATCAGCGCAACGGAGGCAACCTGTCCCTTCTGTACCTTGGAGCCTTCACGGTTCGGGAAGTTTCTGGTGGAGTGGCGGATGGAAAATGCGTTGTTTGCCGGTGTATCGCCAGCGCCAAAGCACGGTCCGCAGAATGCCGTCTTAACGATCGCACCTGTCTCCATCAGGGATGCAACTGCACCATTCTTTACTAACTCCATATAGATCGGCGTACTTGCCGGATATACGCTTAACGTAAACTCATCCGGTCCGATGCTCGCACCCTTTAAGATGTCTGCTGCATCACAGATATTCTCAAATCCACCGCCTGCGCAGCCTGCGATGATACCCTGATCTACATAGAGTTTTCCATCTCTTACTTTGCTCTTTAAGTCAAGCTTAACTGCTCCGTCAAAGCTTACCTCTGCGCGTTTCTCGCAGTCGTCTAAGATATCCATCAGGTTTGCATTTAACTCTTCGATCGTGTAAGTGTTGCTCGGATGGAATGGCATTGCGATCATCGGTTTGATCTTTGAAAGGTCGATCTCGATCATTCCGTCATAATATGCCACGCTGCCCGGATTCAACTCTTTGTAATCCTGTGGTCTGCCGTGGATCGCATAAAACTCTTTTACTTTGTCATCTGTTTTCCAGATGGAAGAAAGACATGTCGTCTCTGTGGTCATAACGTCCACGCCGATTCTGAAATCAACGCTTAAATTTGCAACACCTGGTCCGACAAACTCCATGACTTTATTCTTTACATAACCTTTATCAAACACTTCTCCGATAATGGCAAGTGCAATATCCTGCGGTCCAACACCTTTCATCGGTGTACCTGTCAGATAAACGCCGATCACGCCCGGCATATCGATATCATAAGTTTTATTTAAAAGCTGTTTTACAAGCTCCGGTCCACCCTCACCGACTGCCATGGTGCCAAGTGCGCCATAACGTGTGTGGGAATCAGAACCAAGGATCATCGCTCCGCCAGCCGCAAGCATCTCGCGTGCAAACTGATGAATGACTGCCTGATGAGGCGGTACATAAACCCCGCCGTATTTCTTTGCACAGGTTAAACCAAACATGTGATCATCCTCGTTGATCGTACCTCCGACTGCACAGAGGCTGTTGTGGCATATGGGATCGGGAACTTCTCTAATCCTGATGCTCTTGCTGTCTGGATGATTCCGACGAATGTGATATCGTGGGATGTCAGCTTGTCAAACTTGATCTGAAGTTTGTCCATATTGCCAGATGTATTATGATTTTTTAAGATACCATAAGCAATCGTATTTTCTGCCGCCTGCTCTTTGGTCACTGCTGCCCCGGTCTTTTTTACGACCTCTTCGATGGCATTTGCACCGTCCGGTACCAGTTCATTTCCATTTACGAGATATACACCGCTATCGTATAATTTCATGGTTTCCTCCATTCTTTTGCCCATTTTCTATTAGATCCATTGTTTAAAATTATATAGACAGCATCAGCAAAAATCAAGTACTTTTACACGTTAAACCGAAAGCATTGGAAAGCGCATGCCCTATCTGCTGAAAACAGCCGTAAATTTACTCTCTTATTCATCCGTATCTATTGTTTCCCTGTACATCGGGAATGTGATCGAAGCCTTAAACAGATCTCCGTCCACCCCGATGAAAAAGATGCCGCCCATAAGCTGTGTCAGACTCTTTGCAATGGAAAGCCCCAGTCCGCTTCCCTCGGTCGTTCTTGAGGCATCCCCACGGATAAAACGCTCTGTCAGATCTCCCGCATTACTGTTTTCCAACGCAAGGGAACGCTCCGAAACATTTTTGATGGAAAATGTCACTTTTTCCTCCAGTACATGCACATCCACATAAACTCTTGTTTTTTCCAGCGCATATTTTGCAACATTATTATAAAGGTTTTCGATGACACGGTAGAGCTGTCTGCCGTCCGCAAGGATCATCACTTCCGTTTTCGGGAGTTTGGTGACGATTGTAAGCTCTTTCGCCTCAAATTTTTCATTAAACTCGCCTGCCGTCTGATAGATCAGCTCCACTAAGTCAATCTTTTGCATATCCAGTTTGACATTTCCGGATGTAATACGCGATGTCTCAACCAGATCCTCCGTCAGCTGCTTTAACCGCTGTGACTTGGCATCCAGGATTCGGATATAACCATTCACCCGTTCATTATCAATATGTTCCAGTTTGATCAGATTGACATAATTAATGATCGAGGTCAGCGGTGTTTTGATGTCATGTGAAACATTCGTGATCAGGTCTGCCTTCATGCGCTCATTTTTCGTACTGTCATCCACCGCATGCAAAAGACCGCTGCCAATATTATTGATCGCTTCGGCAAGTTTTTTATCCTCACCATGCAGTCCTTCTGTGTCGATCTTGTTGCTTAGCACACCTTCCGTAATTTTTTCCACGCCTTCATATACCTGATAATGTTCCACTGCAGAACGCAGCAGGAGATATGCCTCCATGCCGCTGAAGATTAAAAGCAGTACCAGACAGATTACCCGGTGGTAATAAAAAGCTCCCATCGCAAGCACGAAACAGACGATCATGTGGACTGCAAAGACAACCAGCACGCTCACCGTCACCGTCCGTTTTTCAAAAAACTTGTCCATCCCTTTTACAAACCAGCAGACAAGGCTGTTTTCCCACATCACTTCCGCCTTCATCCGGCGCACCATGCTCAGATAAAAAATGAGAAACAGTACATCAATCAATAGACTGACCGTTCCCGATGCGACCAACAGTCCCGACACGTTCCACGTTTTATTATTTACATGGGACAAAAGCATGATGAGCTCACTGGTTGCTGCAATAAATACGGCGGTCACGATCTCTGTTTTTATCCGGTCCACAAAATTAAGATGAACTCCTTCTTCCCCATCTCTGTGTCCGGTTGCAAGTGTCAGATATACAAGACTTAATACCCATCCCATCAGACTGACCAGCGCAGCAACAATACTGACTTTGATCCACGGATGCAGTCTTACATACTCCATCTCGGCATCATACAGATCGTCTTTTGCCGTCAGATCCGTATCCACTCCGATCACAAGCACCACATTTTCCAGTGGCAGATACATCTGGTTATTATAACTGTCAAAAAAGTAATTCTCCATGCCGCGGATATCCGTTCCAAATTCCTTTTTCTCCATATCATAGATCAGATAATCCCCCATGGTCTTTGCCTCCATGAGAACAGTCTGTGTATCAAACTCCTGGCCTTCCACCGAATCCGGCTGATTGGTATACCACACCCCATTCTGTTTATACCAGTAACAGAAATTGGTGTCTTCACGCTTAAACTCATTTGTATACTGCAGATAACGCTTATCGTCCTCCGCACTCCGCTTATTGCCTTTTTGTAACAGATGCAGATAATCGGTCAGTTCACTGCATTTCTGCTCCATGCATTTGGTATAGTAGCCCGAATTAAAAAAATCATCTGTACCGATATCCGTTACCTGCAGAATATTTTTGCTGATCAGTGATGCCAAAAGATAGACAGCGATGGTAAGTATTACCGTAAAAAACAGGTGCAGGATCATCCCTGCCAGCTTACTGCCGTATGTGTATGATTTCTTTTCCATATGAAGTCTCCATCCCCGTGCCGGACATTATCCTGTATGCCGGCGTACGGAATCCCTCCCAGAATCAGTTCTTGTCGATCTTGTATCCAACGCCCCACACAACCTTTAAATAGCGCGGCTCCTTCGGATTGATCTCGATTTTTTCACGGATGTGGCGGATATGTACTGCCACCGTATTGTCCGCTCCGATCGCATCCTCATTCCAGATGCTCTCATAGATCTGATTAATGGAAAATACCTTTCCCTGATTTTTGACCAATAATAAAAGGATGTTGTACTCGATCGGTGTCAGCTTTACCACTTCTCCATCCACGGTCACTTCTTTTAAATCATCATTGATCGACAATCCACCGACTGTATACACCGATGCGCTGCTCTCTGCCGCATTTCCAAGCTGGGTATAACGCCTTAACTGTGATTTGACCCTCGCTACCAGTTCAAGCGGATTAAACGGTTTCTCCACATAGTCATCCGCCCCGATGTTAAGTCCTAAAATTTTATCCGCATCCTCCGTCTTTGCAGACAAAATAATGATCGGAATGCTGCTCTCCTCACGGATTTTTAAGGTCGCACGGATTCCGTCCAGACGCGGCATCATCACATCCATGATCAGAAGATGAACCTCATTTTCTTTTAAGATCTCCAGTGCTTCTTCGCCGTCATATGCCTTTAAAATATGATACCCTTCCTGCTGTAAATATATTTCGATCGCTTCCACGATTTCCTTATCATCATCACACACTAAAATTGTCTGCATAAGTTCCTCCATTCTTTTTGTGTCTTACTTCAAGTATTACACCAGATCTTACATTTATTTTAACAGGAAAGTTTAAATTGTTATAGAGCGGATTTCTTAATATTCCTTTAAATTCCCACTGCATATACAACATTTTCCACATTTCTTAATTTAATTTAAGAAATTGGCCTTAAATTTAAGAAATACTTTATTGCATCCTATTCATCCCCGCCTTATGATATCTTTCGTACCCGTACTGGTACACACAGGAATTCCGTAGATTTTCCACAGTTTTCCCGTAAATAAAATAAGTTTTACACAAAACGGAGGATAGTGTGAAAAATACATTTTTCACACGCAAGATTTGTGCTTACGCACAAACTTGATATGCAAATAAAAACGTTGTTTTTATTAAAAAGACAGCGCAGGAATGGAGGATTCTTATGAAAAAAAATGTGCACACTGCAGGCAAAAGCAGAAAGCAGAAAAAAATCATGCTCCTTATTCTGGAGTTTGTGATCATTCTGCTCCTCGCCATTGCCCTTTTTATCACAACCAAATTATCTAAAATTGAAAAAAATAAGTTAGACATGAACGACGTTTCCATCAATGACGATCTCTCCGATGAGACAAAAGAAGCGATGGCTCATTACAAAACGATCGCACTCTTCGGACTCGACAACCGTTCCAACGGCAGCCTCTCCAAAGGAAACAGCGACGTTATCATGTTGGCAAACATCGATACGAAACAGCATACCATCAATCTGGTATCTGTTTACCGTGATTCTTATTTAGATACCGGAAACAGCACTTACCAGAAATGCAACGCAGCCTACGCAAAGGGCGGACCGGAACAGGCACTGTCCATGTTAAATACCAATCTTGATCTTGCAATCACCGACTATGTAACCGTCGACTTCAATGCGATCATTGAATGTGTCGACCTGTTAGGCGGTGTCGACATCACGATCACCGATGATGAGGCAAGTCTGATGATCGGTTATATGAAAGAATTAAATGAACTGACCGGACACAATTCCACACCACCTGCCTCCGGCGGAACTTACACCTTAGACGGCGTACAAGCATGCGCCTACGCACGAATCCGTTATGGCGGCGGTGATGACTACCGCAGAACCGAACGCCAGCGTACTGTTTTGACCGCAATGATGCAGAAAGCGCAGAAATCCAACATTCTGACACTCAACAAACTGATCAACGCAGCTTTTGGGGACATTCAGACCAGTTTTTCCAACACGGATCTCCTTGCCCTTGCCACAAAAGTTTTCAGTTATGACATTGGAGATACAACCGGTTTTCCATATGAAAAAACAACGCACAAATATGATAAGATCGGCGATGTTGTCATTCCGTGCGATCTTGCTTCTAACGTTACACAATTACATCAGTTTTTATTTAATGATGAAAATTATACCCCATCTGCAACAGTTCTTTCAAACAGCCAGCAGATCATTTCCAATACAGGATATAAACAAGGAGACGGCCATTAAGGCTGTCTCCCCTTTTGTCAGTGATTCTATTATTTTTCCAATTCGTCTATTTTTCTCCTGATATTGTCCATCCGGCCTGTCTCGTCCTGAATTGACACCTGCAACTTTCTTTTACGTCTTTTTACCAACACTGTCCATTGCAAAAGCAATGCTCCATCCATGATAAGAAATAATGCAGGCAGGCTGACCTGTTTTCCTGCTACATACCCGATAAAGACATACAGGATCATAGGATTTATGACCGCAATGGAAAGCATCGTCGTCAGATCACTTTTACGTCCCGTAAAAACATACAGGTTTTCCCATTTGCTATGAAACTCTTTTTTCTCTGTCTTCTCCGGCATCACATTCTCCCTCTACTCTTTATGGTGCCTGGAAAAGAAAGAATGTTTCTCCGGTTTCTTTTCTCCGGCATGCTCCTCGCCCTCTTTCCAGTGAAAATATTCAGCATCCAGATTGACATTTACTTCTGCTTTCGGCATGGATTCCTGTGATGTATCTTCTGCAATCTCTTCTGACAGTTCATTTTCCGGCACAATTCCTGTCTTTTCAAAATACTCCTGGTTGATCTTGATCTCCGGCTTGATTGCAGCATAAGGCGATGGCTCTGTCTCCCCTTTTTCCTTTGCCCTTTCTTTTTCAATCTCACGATTACGATCCTCGATCAGGTTTAAATATTTGTCTGTATCGGTAAGATTCTGCAGATGTCCTTTCAGGTCTGACTGGTCTCTCCGCACAATGTCTTTTTCTTTCTGGAGTTTTTCATTGGCATCTTTATAAATTTCCTGCATGGCATCCGTCGCCCTCTGCATGATTTCCTGTACATGACGCAGTGCTTCATTGGTATACATCACGGACGCAGCATACACATCCTCCGCTTTTCCGCTGGCATCTTTTAGGATATCTTCCCCGATTTTAGCTGCCTCACGTCTTGCACGCTCCTTGCCCTGCGTTGTCAGTTCATACTCATCCATCATCGCGTAGATGGCCTTATTTAACTCTGCAAGCAGCTCTAACATTCTTTTTTTATCAAGGATAATTTTACTGCCAATACTGTCATAAGCTTCACTGCCTGCAAGCAATATATGCATTTGTCTTAAAATTTCTTCCGTTTTGTCCTGCGCGCTCATGGTTCTTCTCCTGCTTTACTTCCGCTGCGTCTTTTTCCTGTCTGGTATTTTACTAATTTTAACACTAACCGTATCAGCAAAACAACCAGTAAAATAGCGATCAATACGATTCCGGCGATCATGACGGCATATTTATTCGGATTTTTTATTAATTTTATGAGATTGAACGAATCATCTACCACTTTTCTTTCATGCAATCCGGCATAATATTGTGGAATATCCGCAATTCCATCTCCATTTTCATCCGGAAACGACTCCATATAATGTGCGATCGCCGTCCATGCCTTTAATTCCCTGCCATTATCTGTCAAAATCACATCTTCAAAATTTTCAATCGGTGTTCCATCTGCCTTTTTCGGCACAACAGACAACAGTCCATACGATGTTTTCGTCACCGCAGACAGCATCTGCCCACTGTAAAGATCCGCCACCACGCGATACATTTTATCATCTTCTAACTCCCTGCGATTGCCATCTGCATCCAGCAGATACACATCGGTAACGCGGTTTAAGATCATGCGGTGCGGGTTGTAAGTAAACTGCAAACCGTACATATACAAACGTGCAGATGTCATCAGATCAGACACGGATGCGTCGATTTCTGCCACAGTTTTTAACTCTTTTCCTGTCAGATATGCTTCGATCAGCGGATACCCCGGCACACCGTCCGCACCGATTCCAAGTGAAAACGAATTAAACACATCCTCCACCGTAATGTTTCCTTTTGTATAGGTATCACGGATCGTTCCACTCGGCACGATCGCCACATCTACCGGAGTTCCATCATAATCGGTACTGTTTGTGACCGCATAGGCGTAAGCATCCGCAATGATATCTCCCAGATTGTGCTCTGTATGAATATCATAGAGATCCTCAAGGCTGTCAAACTTTACATTATTTTCTGCAACCACCTGCTCCCTCGTATATCCAAACTGTGCCAGATAATCTGTATCTACCGTTTCCATAAACGAATCAATTTCTTCCTGTGTTGCAGCATCTTCCGCAATATCTGTCTCGATCGGAGTAAGTTGATATTCTTTCATGCTCCAGCGCCCATCATCCTTTTGTTCCAGCGATAAGGAACCTAAGTACTTGCCATATTCCCCTGCGGAAACGATATAGGTATCCCCATGTACAATCGGCTCCTCCAGTTTTGTATGCGTATGTCCACTGATGATCACATCCAGATCCGGCACTTTTTTTGCAAGAATTTCATCCTCTGACTTTGACTCATCTTCTGAAGTTCCACTATGGGAAAGACAGATGATAATATCCGCATCTTCGTTTTTCTTAATCTCAGCTACGGTCTTTTTTACTGCTTCCACCGGATCCGTAAACTGCAGTTCACAGGTCGGTGCACATGCCAGTGCATCTTTTCCGAATACGCCAAGCAGCGCCACCCGGACATCGCCCTTTTGCACCATCACATAATCTTTCGTACCGTATTCCGTAAATGCATCACGGATCTGCTGCTGTCCTTCTGAGAGTCCCTGCTGTTCCATGGCATCCCAGTTGATATTACAGACAAGAAGCTCCGGCACGGTATCTCCGCTTTCCGCCGCGGTTTCAAGCATCTTAGCAAGTCCCTTTGAACGATAATCAAATTCATGGTTGCCAAGTGTTGTCGCCTCACAGCCCAGTGCCCCTAACATCCGAATCTCTGCCGCCTGTGTCTCAAAAACGGTCTGCACCAGCGTTCCCATGGAAAAATCTCCACCATCCACTACTAATGTATCCGGATTTTTCTCCTTTTGTTCATCGATCAGCGTCTTGATCCTTGCAAACCCGCCGATCATTTCCTGTTTTTCGTCCACTACCGTTGAAAAGCTGTTCAGATGGGAATGTGTATCATGCACAAACATGATATCAATCATTTTAGAGTCCGTCTGGTCTGCCGCCTTCACACTGCCGGACATCCCCATCATTCCCAAAACCAGAACAAAAACAAGGACTGCAGCCAGTCCCATTTTCCAATCTTTGATCTTTTCCCGTAACATATAAGTCTCCCTGTCTTACAAAGCATAATTTTGCTTTTTTTACTTATATTTTACTTGAACTTTTAAAATTAGTAAATGGTGGTGCAGTCCTAATTTTTACTTTATCCAAAATATTTTTTACAATAGATTGATCCTGTCTATGCAACCGTAAATTTCTTTGTGTCCTTCCGCAGCATCAAAGATGCCTCCTGCGTCTGTTTCATCAGTTCACGCATATCTTCTGCCTGTCTGTCAACATTGGTAACACGCTCTGCAATGCTTCCGGTACTTGCCGCACCATCATTTGCAGCTTTCGTTACCTCCTGAATGTTTGCAACCACTCCGCTGACCGAAGCTAAAAGCTGTTCGGATGCCGCGCTGAAATCCGTTACAAGTTCTTCAACATAGTTTGCATCTTCATTATAATCATCTGCCATTTTTTCAAAATCATCAAAACTCTCCGTGACGTCTCCTCCCACAAACTCTAACAGACGTTTTGCATCTGTGGTCAGTCTTGCAACTGCTGTCTGGACACGCTCTGTCACTTCCTGGATATTCCCGACCGTGCTCGCCGACTGCTCCGCAAGATTACGGATCTCATCTGCAACAACTGCAAATCCTTTTCCCGCCTCTCCGGCTCTTGCGGCTTCAATTGATGCATTCAAAGCCAGCAGATTTGTCTGAGAAGTGATTCCCATGATGGACTCCGCAAGAATACCGATCTGCTCCACGACTTTTGCATTTTCAAGTGCTTCCGATAAGCTGTCATTGATTTCCCCATGCACTTTCCTGATATTTGCACGGCTTGCACTGATCTTTTGTTTCGTATCAGCCGCTCTGGTATGGATCTCGTCAACTTTTCCGTTTCCCTCCTGTGCATGCTCTGCAATTCCTTTTGCAGCTTCCTCAATCTCTCCGGACATCGTATTCACTTCCTGTGCAGCTGCTGCGGTCTCCTGATTTCCGGCTGCAAGTTCCTGCGTGATACCAGATACACTGTCAATCTCGTCCGCAAGTTTTGCCAGTGCCGCCTCTGCTGTTCCAACCGTTTCATCCAATGTATCCGCTTCGCGCTGTACATGGCCGATCAGATGTCTCATATTGTGATGAATGTCACGGATGCTGCGTGCAAGAATACCGATCTCATCTTCACGTTTCAGGTATTTTTCATCCACACGCTGCGTAAAATCGCCCTGTCCCATTTTTTCGGCAAACAGCGCAGATCTTTTGACGCCTGATGTAATGTCAAATGCAAGATACAGTACCCATATATCCGTGAGTATACACATAATAACCATAAAATAGAAAAACTGATCCTGTTTTGCATTCTTTTCCTGCTGCATTTTCTGCAATATCGGCTGCAGTTCCTGTTGTATTTCTTCCTGGGAATATTCCGGGTGTTCCTCACTTACATATTCTTCCATGCTGGTGATCGCATCATTACGGATAGTACCCATATTTTTTGCTCCGACAACTACTCCATATAATCCGATTATTAAAATCTCAATAATCAGAATCGTCATTTTTACCTTTAATGATACTTTTCCACTTAGGGTCACATCAATATCCTCCTTTGTTCTTTCTGATTTATTCTCATAAACGATTTTATATTAATACCATTCTACTATCATTTAATTTTGATTACAATATACATCTTTGACAATTTATTTATCAGGTTTTTGTTTCCTGTCTGACTGAAAAAATGCGGCACATCCTGCCGGACACACCGCATTTTCATATTTCTGTTTATTTTAATGCTGCAGGATTGATCTTCTTTGTGCGGATATCCTCTTTTAACAGTGCAAGGAAATCTTCCTTGGAAACTGTGGTGGAATTCTGCTCTCCATGCAGTCTGTAGCTTACGGTTCCGTCAGCTGCTTCGTTCTTACCAAGTACTAACAGATACGGCACTTTCTCCATCTGTGCTTCACGGATACGGTAGCCGAGTTTCTCGTTTCTCTCATCGATCTCAACACGGATTCCGTTGTCATCCAGATACTTATATAAGTCATGAGAATATGCGTTAAGTTCTTCATCCTCATTCTTGACCGGAAGGATCTTAGCCTGAACCGGAGCTAACCATAACGGCAGGTTTCCTTTTGTTTCCTCTAAAATGTATGCCATGAAACGATCGAGAGAACCTAAAATCGCTCTGTGTAAAACAACCGGTGTTTTCTTGGTTCCGTCGCTGTCAATATAAGACAGGTTGAATTTTGCCGGCAGACAGAAGTCTAACTGGCAGGTTGAAAGTGTATACTCATTACCGATCGCCGGTTTTACATTAACGTCAAGTTTTGGTCCGTAGAAAGCAGCCTCGCCGATCTCTTCTGTATACTCGATACCGATATCGTCAAGTACTTTACGGAGTGCATTCTCTGCATTGTTCCACATCTCATCGTCATCATGGTATTTGACTTTATCTTCCGGATCTCTTAAAGAGAGTACACAGCGGTAATCTGTGATATTGAAATCTTTGTAAGTATCAAAGATCAGCTCTACCACTTTTGCAAACTCAGATTCGATCTGCTCCGGTGTTACAAACAGATGCGCATCGTTCTGACAGAAATGTCTTCCTCTCTCGATACCTTTTAAGGTTCCACTTGCCTCAAAACGGAAGTCATGTGCGATCTCGCCGATACGGATCGGCAGATCTTTATAGGAATGCATTCTGTTCGCATAGATCATCATGTGATGCGGGCAGTTCATCGGACGGAGTACAAAAGATTCACCCTCCATTTCCATTGCCGGGAACATATTCTCTTTGTAGTGATCCCAGTGACCGGAAGTTTTATAAAGATTTACGGTACCAACACAAGGTGTCATAACGTGAAGATAACCAAGTTTGCGCTCTTTCGCTTTGATATAATTTTCAAGTTCCTGCCATACCGTGTATCCTTTTGGAAGAAACATCGGAAGTCCGCGTCCAACCAGATCGTCAGACATAAACAGGTGCATCTCTTTACCGATCTTTCTGTGATCACGGTCTTTTGCTTCCTCTAAGAGTTTTAAATGCTCCTCTAACTCTTCTGCAGTCGGGAAACATACACCGTAGATACGCTGCATTACATGGTTATTTGCATCACCTTTCCAGTAAACACCGGAATATTTGATCAGTTTAAAGTTTTTACATAATTTGGTATTGTCAACATGCGGTCCACGGCAGAGATCCGTGAAATCGCCCTGATCGTATACGGAAATATTTCCATCCTCTAAACCATCGATCAGGTCAAGTTTGTACTCATCATCTTTAAAAAGCTCTAACGCTTCTGCTTTTGAGATCTCACGTCTGTAAATCTTTTTACCTTCTTTGCAGACTTTTTTCATCTCTTTTTCGATCGCTGCGATCACATCATCATTGACAGCAGTATCGCCAAGATCGATATCATAATAAAATCCTTCTTTTACAACAGGTCCTACCCAGAACTTTGCGTTCGGATATAAGTGTTTTACTGCCTGTGCCATCACATGTGCACAGGAATGGTTGAGCGTATTCAGTCTCTCGTCTTCTTTAAAATCTACCATGATTAATCTCCTTTTCCTAAACTAAAAAGTCCCTTATACAGACAACGTATCTGTATAAGGGACGAATAAACATTTTTATCCGCGGTTCCACCCCGTTTATCTCCATGTGGAAAATCACTCATTTTGATGATAACGGAATCACCGGACCGGATTAGGGCCGCTCAGAGGTGGTCTTCCTGAAGTTCCATTTTAAGATACTCACACCAAAATGTATCTCTCTCTTTAAAATTTCCGATCAGTACTCTTCTCTTCAATGCGTTTCTTTGATTTTATTTCATAGAATGCATTCTGTCAAGTTTATTCTTTCGTACATCACACCTCAATATATGGATATTCGTGGAAATAATCCATGATCAGTTCCACCATCTCCACATTGATTTCTTTGACCAGCGGACATTCTGTGTAAACATCATATCCACCAGCACCGCTGTAACGGTAATTGTTGAGACAGATCGTAAATTTATCATCATCAAGAACCGGTTTTCCGTCCTTTGACAATCCCTCGATCCGGCTGCCGATTGGATTCTCCGGGTTGATCTTAAAATCCACACCCATATAGTAGTCGTAATTATAGTGCTCGACTTTCGGAATCAGGAAGCTGTCAGAAACACAGACATTGCCCTCCTTATCATAAGCAAAATATTCTGCACTGCGCTCCATCACGTTCTTTAACTGTTTTCCGGTGATCTCACAGACCACGAGTGTATTCGGATATGGATATGTCGCAATAATATCGCGCGTGCTCACTTCACTGCGGAATCCGGCGATCTCATTTGCCAGACCGACCGATGAGAGCATTGCCCCGGAAAAATGAAGCTGGATGCGGTTTAAAAAGTCAGCGATCGGTGAGCCGTACAATGCCATTTTCACTTTCTCTTCCGGCAGGATCGCGCGGCTTAAATGACCGATCGGCTGGTTCAGCCATGCCTGCACCGCATTTTCTGTGGAACGATACTTGTCCGCAAGCACCGTTCCCTTTGCCGCGTCTGACTGACGCAGTTCGGACCTGATGCTCTTTTTATCCTCTGTCACGGTGACCTCCAGATACTGATATTCTTTTGCATTATCGCATGGCTGTACTGTATAAGTTCCAAACAGCTCTCTTCCATGCACAGACATATGCTGATGTCCGGTCAGTAAGATATCAAAATCCAGTTCCTTACAGATCCTGTAACCCACATTTTCAGTCGTCTTAGAAAGCACCGCTCCGCTTTCTAAATCACACTCAAAACCTCCGTGATAGATGCAAATCGTAAGATCTGTCTGTTCTTTCATCTGGGCAAGTGCCCTCTTCGCTGCCTCAAAAGGATCTGTAATATGGATTCCTTTTAAGTTTTCTTCTTTTTCCCAGATGTTTACATAATCCGTTACAATACCAGCGATACCGATGCGCAATCCGTTTTTCATCGTATGAAGTTTCCATGGAAACAGGGTGTTTCCTTCCTCATCCATGATATTCTGGCACACACATACACCGTTATTTCTATTGCGATATGCCGCCTGATAATCTAGTCCGTAATTAAAGTCATGATTGCCAAGTGTATAATAATCGTATCCGCAGTCGTTCATAATATCTGCGATCACTTCCGGAGAGTTTGCAACCTGACGGCAGTAATAAGCAAAGGCGGAGCCTTGTAAAATATCTCCGCCATCTATGATGAGTGTCTCATCATCCTTGTTAAAATCTGCCGCACAGCCAAAAAGTCCTACCGGTTTTACATCCATATCCCCATAAGTCGTCGGATAAAAATATCCGTGCACATCTGAGGTAAAATAAACTTTTAACTTTTTCTGCTGCATGTTTTATCCCTTTCAATAACCTGCAAATTTGAGTATGCGACTCAAATTTGTGTGCGTAAAATCTTTCATATATGGATTTTTCGCACTACTAACCCCTCGCTAATTTTGTACGGATCTTTGAGGAGATGACTTCAATAATTAAGATCAGCACGATCAGTCCCGCAAGGATGGCGCCTACCTGGTTCCATTTGTATGCACTCATGGCAAAGATCAGCGGCGCACCGATACCACCGGCTCCAACCAGACCAAGTACAGTCGCATCTCTTAAGTTCATATCAAAACGATAGATCAGCGTGGACATAAAATCCGGGAAAAGCTGGGATAAGATACCGTAACGGATCTTTTGGAACATCGTACAGCCTGCTGCATCCAGTGACTCTAAGATCCTGGTATCCAGATCCTCGATACTCTCAATAAACATTTTACTGATCATACCGATCGAACAGAGTGACATGGTGAGCAGTCCGGCGAATGGTCCCGGTCCCGTCACACGGATAAACATAAGTCCGTATACAAATGCCGGGATCGTACGGATCGCCATGATAAACACACGGAAGATCAGCGCAACCGGCTTTGGCATCAGGTTTGCTGCCGCAAGGAAAGAAAGCGGAATGGATAATACTGCACCAACGATCGTTCCTAAGAATGCGATACACATGGTTTCCAGTAACAGATAAGCAACACCGGATGTGGAGAGGTCAAACAGTAAATTCGTATCCGGGTGGAAAATTCCGCTGATGATCTTTCCTGCGACGGAAAGTCCGCTTCCGTTTGATCCGGTGGACTGAACCGTAGAAAGTGACCATGCAAGAAGCGCTGCAACAATCAAAGCCACAATGATCTTTGCGTACCAGGTCTTTGGTTCCTGCTCGTACATTTTTTTGATTGATTCATTCATTTTGCCGGTTCCTCCTACGTTAATTTCTTTCTGATATAATGGCTGATTGCTTCAATGATAAGAACGGTGCCAAAGAGAACGATCAGGATCATTCCTACACTGTCATACTCGCGCCATCCGATCTTTTCATTTAAGATCAGTCCAAGTCCGCCTGCTCCAACATATCCCAGGATCGCTGCGTAACGCACATTTCCCTCGAAACAGAATAAACATACAGACATGTATGCCGGCAATACCTGCGGCATGATCGCAGAAATAAAGGAGTACGCCTTTCCTGCACCCATGGCCTCCATTGCCTCATAAGCTCCCATGTCGACCGTCTCGATCATCTCGTATAACTGTTTTCCGACATAAGCAAAAGTAAATACTGCGATTGCAAAGGTACCTGCCATCGTACCAAGTCCCCAGATATAGGTTGCGATCAGGGCTGCAACCAGCGTCGGAATCGTACGCACGATACTTAAAAATACGCGGACCACACCGATCACAACTTTATTTTTAATCAGGTTGCTGGATGCTAAAATCGCAAAAGGAATCGCAAGCACTCCACCCACAAAAGAGCCGAGCAGAGACATTTTGATCGTATCAAAAAGTGGTCCCCAGATACTTGAGATGTAACCGACTTTCGGCGGGAACATCTGCGCTAAAATGTCAAAGAAAAACCGTATTCTCGTCACAAGTGTTGTCATGGAAAAACCTGTAACTTTCACAGAGATCCATGTTGCGATCACGATCAGAATAATGATGAGCGGCGCGCGGGAACATTTTTCTTCCACAACTTTGCCGTTTGCAAGCACAAGTTTTTTCGGTTTAAATATTTTATCGTACAATCCCATTACGCTTCCTCCGTTTTCTCCGGAATCTTTCCTTCGTAAATTGTGTTTAACACGTCCTGTGTCACATTCTCGGAAGGTCCGTCATAGACGATCTTTCCGGCGCGGATACCGATGATCCGGTCCG
>ERZ791930.479-NODE-479-length-30769-cov-3.739467_pt1 | contig 30769 bp, 26 predicted proteins | sample MGYA00510128_ERZ791930 | MGnify/ENA primary metagenome ERZ791930 (study PRJEB30046, sample SAMN00792057) | human gut metagenome | study: EMG produced TPA metagenomics assembly of the A metagenome-wide association study of gut microbiota in type 2... | reverse complement strand
ATGTATTCATCAGAGACTTAACAAAATAAGAAATCACTAATAAACTCTGCGGTCTGCGGCAATTATCTTAGCTCTCTGACGGCAGAACAAGTTAGCTTGTGGGCTGCAAAATATCATATTTATTGCTGACATAATAAGCAATATGTGGTTCGAAGAATAACTTTCGGTATGGGAAGTTTGAGTAAATAATTAGAGGGAGAGAAAGTGATGGATAGAATGACAGACGGCAGTAGTAACGGCACAATGACAGACAATGCGATGATATTGAAAAAATTATCAGAAATCCTGCGTCGATATGTAGAACCGGATCCGGAGACCAGAGATCCTATAGTGATCACGGAAGAAACCGACATTTTTGAAGATCTGGGGGCGGATTCGCTGATGGTGATGCAGATCATTGCTGATGTGGAGGAGTGTTTTGGTATTACGTTTGATGATGTGGATCTGTTGAGTGAAAATTTCAGCAATACAGGCAGTTTTTGTGAAATGATAGCCAGACAGGTGCGGGAGGGATGACGGATGGGCAGGATGGTCACAATAGAGAATATCATATCGTTGCTCCGGACAATACCGATATCCGTACACAAAGGACAGCATGCACTTTTGCTGGCAGATAATTCGGCAGAATCCATTGCGTTGTATGGCTTTTTCCTGAAAAATAATGTTCCGCTGATCCTGCTGAATGCGTCAATGCGGGATGAGCAGGTGCAGGAATATATGGATGAGTACCGGCCACAGTGGTTTGTGTATCCGAAGAACCGGAATCTGCCACAATATTCCGGTGGACAGACCGAGTGTTCCGAAAACAGAAAGAGGTATCAATGCTATGAAACTGCCTGTGAGTGGAACGGGTATGTGATCGCAAGCCGGGGCAATGCCGGCTTTGAACTTACTTATCATTGGCTTGAGGATCTGGCGTTACTAATACCAACATCGGGGAGTACCGGCGGGCGAAGACTGGTGATGCTTACGAAAGCAAATCTGGCGGCCAATGCCAAGTCGATCGCCGAGTCTCTGCGTATGGATTGTACAGAGCGGTCAGCTGTGCTTATGCCAGTCTCATACTCTTATGGTCTTTCTGTGGTCAATTCCACGATCTATGCCGGAGGCCGTCTGCTTATCCCGGAAACCGATATTTTTCATAAGGAATGCTGGGACTATCTGGAAGAAAACAGAGTAACCGCTATCAGCGGTGTGCCATATGCATACGAATGGTATCGTAAGCTGCATGTGTTTGACAGGACGTTTGAGGCATTAAGGCTGATGACAACGGCAGGTGGAGCGATGAGCCGCAGTATGAAGGAATATCTGCTGCAGGAGGCTGAACGCAGAAATGTGGATCTGGCGGTTATGTATGGGCAGACTGAGGCAACAGCCAGGATCAGCAGCTTTTTTCTTAATGAACATCCGGATAAGATCGATAGTGTCGGTACGGTCATACCCGGAGGAAAACTGACAATCTCACTCGCAGATGAGAACGGATGTGGAGAAATTGTTTATGAGGGAAAGAATGTTTTTCTGGGATATGCACACAGTCTGAACCAATTGTTTATTACAGAGCAGGAATCGTATAAATATACGGTGCTTCGCTATACCGGGGATGCAGGGTATATAGATGGGGATGGCTATCTGTATATCACCGGACGTATGAACCGTTATGCGAAGATATGCGGTCAGCGTGTGGGGCTGGATGAACTGCAGACAGAGATTGGAAAAATGTTTGGACAGAAGGTTGCAGCGGTCATGACTGCGGACGGAGAGCGGGAAATGATCGGAATATTTGGAACGAAAGAACCGGATGCAGCATGGGAACGACGTGTGCTGCAACGCTATCCGATCCTGCGTGGCAGTGTGAAGTATATTCAGATAGAGGAGCTGCCACGTACGATGAATGGAAAGTTGGATTATAAAAAGCTGCAACAGTATTGAACCCTGGAAGAGTATGGTTTGCCGGGGTAAATTTTAAACAAATCTTAAACAAAAACCACATTGAATCTTAAACAACAAATCACATATCACTTATTATGTTGAAATATAACCATATTTTTTTGCTGGCATAATAAGTAATATGTGATGACATAATAATTTTTGATGTGCGAAGTTTGAGCTTTTGAGTCTAACTGCCTTTTAAAAATCAAAATAAATTCCGCAGATTATTAATATTATTAGTGAAATACACAGCAAAACTTAATAATATTAGAAAAATGAAATATTGCAAGATGAAATGAACCTTTTGGGCTTCTAAATAGTCATATAAGTAGAGCCAATCAAAAGGGAACGTATCGAAGTTATATAACGGCTGTTGTATGGAAGGATGGCAAGTCAGAAAAAGTTGGGGCAAGCAGTGAAAAAAAGGTATACTAAAATTTAAAAAAAAAAAAGTTTGTTAGGTTTATTGTGGTTTGTTCGTTATAGTTAACAGAGGGGAGGAATGATGCTGTAATGAGATAAAGAGAAAACTGTGAATGAAGAAACGTGGTAAAAGAGGCTACTGCTTTGCATTAGGCAGAATTATTGCCAAATGCATTAGAACAATAAATCTAGGTGGTTTTTTGACACTACCATATGAAAATGAGGAGGATTCTTATGAGGAAAAAAATTGCAGGAACTGTGTGTGTAGTATGTTTGGTAGCTTTGGTAGCTCTGTTGGCATTGTGGGTAGCACCTATAATGGTGCAAGTGGATTCTGTAACACAAACAAAGGAAACGTTTTATCGAGAAGCAACAGTATCAGCGCAGAAGGCAGCTATACAAAAACCAGGAGTGATTGATTTTGCTCCATTGAAATCAAAAAGTGTATTACCGTTTTTGAAGACGAAGGCGTGCGTCGCAACTGTTAAAAAAGTAGAAACATTATACAAAAAAGATAGCCAGGAGAATACGTATCAAGCATGTAATCTCGTAGAGCTGAAAGTGGTAAAAAATATTGCTGGTGGTTTTCAGAAAGGTGAGAGCGTATATGTGATAGATTCGGAGATGGCACTATATGCGGAAGATATAGGAAAAGATGGAGTATTTATTCCAGATAAAATGGCATCAGAAATCACTATCTCAGGAGAGAAAGAAACGATACATACAGTTGGTTGTGTAAAAAAATCAGAGTCAAGGATTATGTTGCTTCCTGAGGAAGATAATTATGCGAAAGTCTCGGATTATTGGAAACTAAAGCATTATATGAAGAAAAACAACTATATAAAATAGATAAGTTAAAACCGTGAAATTTTGTAGTCTCTGATGATTGTATTCTCTGCCAAAATGCAGTAAAATAAAAAGGTATCAGGGTGTGAGAATATATTCAAGGAAGGCAGGTAGTAGCAAATGGCAAAAAGCAGACTAATTGGGGATTATCCGGTGATTGGAATTCGTCCGACGATCGATGGACGAAGAGGACCGCTTAAGGTTCGTGAATCTTTGGAAGAACAGACGATGAATATGGCTAAGAGTGCGGCAGAGCTGTTCCGTCAGAATATCCGTTATTCCAATGGAGAACCGGTCAAAGTTATCATTGCGGATACGACAATCGGACGTGTAGCAGAAGCAGCGGCTTGTGCAGATAAGTTCCGTAAAGCAGGTGTGGATATTACATTGACCGTGACACCATGCTGGTGCTATGGATCCGAGACTATGGACATGGACAAAGATACGATTAAGGGTGTATGGGGCTTTAATGGTACAGAGCGTCCGGGAGCAGTATATTTGGCAGCAGTATTGGCAGCACATGCACAGAAAGGTTTGCCGGCATTTGGTATTTATGGCAAAGATGTGCAGGAAGCGGATGCAACGGAGATTCCGGAAGACGTTAAGGAAAAATTACTTCGTTTTGGTCGTGCAGCCGTAGCGGCAGCAACGATGCGAGGCAAATCTTGGCTGCAGATCGGATCGATCTGTATGGGTATTGCAGGATCTATCGTAGACTCCTCCTTTATGGAAGAATATTTAGGAATGTGTGTTGAGTCTGTTGATGAGGTGGAGATCATTCGTCGAATGACAGAAGGTATATACGATGAAGCAGAGTTTGAGAAAGCAATGTCTTGGACAAAGTCTCATTGCCGTGAGGGATGGGATAAGAATCCTGAGATCGTGAAACGAAGCGATGAGCAGAAGGAACGCGATTGGGAATTTGTTGTTAAGATGATGTGCATTATCAAAGATTTAATGAACGGTAATCCAAATCTTCCGAAAGGCAGAGAGGAAGAGATGGTAGGACATAATGCGATCGCAGCAGGTTTTCAGGGTCAGAGACAGTGGACCGACTTTTATCCGAATGGTGATTATGCAGAGGCACTGCTCAATTCCTCCTTTGACTGGAATGGAGCGCGTGAGCCGTATGTTTTAGCAACAGAGAACGATACACTCAACGGTATTGGTATGCTTTTCATGAAACTGCTTACCGGAAGAGCACAAATTTTCGCAGATGTTCGTACTTATTGGAGTCCGGAAGCTGTAAAGAGAACAACCGGCTATGAGTTAGAGGGTATTGCGAAAGAGGCAGGTGGTTTCCTGCATTTGATCAATTCCGGTGCAGCGTGTCTGGATGCTTGTGGTGAAGTGAAAGATGAGAATGGCAATGGTGTCATGAAACCTTTCTGGGAGATGACAGAAGAAGATCAGAAGGCATGTCTGGACGCAACAGAATGGTGCTGTGCTGATTCCGGATATTTCCGTGGAGGCGGTTTCTCCTCCCGTTATTTAACGAGAGCGGAGATGCCTGCTACTATGATCCGTCTCAATATTGTCAAAGGCTTGGGTCCGGTATTACAGATCTGTGAGGGCTATACCGTAAATCTTCCGGATGAAGTATCTGACAAGTTGTGGAAGAGAACAGATTATACATGGCCTTGTACCTGGTTTACACCACGCACAACGGGTCAGGGTGCATTTAAGACAGCTTATGATGTTATGAACAATTGGGGAGCAAACCACGGTGCGATCAGTTATGGACACATTGGTGCGGATCTGATCACATTGGCTTCCATTCTTCGTATTCCGGTATGTATGCACAATGTGCCGGAGGAAGATATTTTCCGACCAGCTGCATGGAATGCATTTGGTATGGATAAAGAGGGTCAGGATTATAGAGCATGCGCAGCTTATGGCCCGCTTTACAAATTATAAAAGATTGGACACAGGGGTGGCTGCATTTGATGTGAGGAAGAGTTTTGTAGTAACTTTTCAGAAGAGCAGAAAGGGTTGCGCCTGTGTCAGGTGAGAATATGTAGGAGAAGCGTAGTCGTAGGACTACGCCTCTCCGTTTCTTTTGATGTGCAAAGTTTGAGGCATATAACGTAATGAAAGAGGGGAGAAAAAAATGAGAGATGACATGATCTTGTGTCAGCAGAAAGTAGCAGAGGTTTTGGCACAGGTAAATCAAATTGTAATTGGTAAAGAAGAGTGTGTTCGTAAAGTAATGGCAGCGATCTTGGCTGGAGGACATATTTTATTGGAAGATATACCGGGTGTCGGTAAGACAACGCTTGCGATGGCATTTTCAGAGACAATGGCACTGCAGAATAATCGACTGCAGTTCACGCCGGATGTCATGCCATCCGATCTATTAGGTTTTTCGATGTATCAGAAACAGACGGGAACATTTGAATATCAGACCGGAGCAGTGATGTGCAATTTGTTTTTGGGGGATGAGATCAATCGAACTTCACCGAAGACACAGTCAGCATTATTGGAAGTTATGGAAGAAGGAAATGTGACAGTAGATGGTGTAACACGAAAAGTACCGGAACCGTTTGTGGTCATTGCTACAGAAAATCCGGCGGGAAGTGTTGGAACACAGCTTTTACCGGAGAGCCAGTTGGATCGTTTTATGATTTGTACAAGTCTTGGATATCCATCGTTAGAAAATGAAATTGCAATTGTCAAAGGACGTCAGATTCAAGATGACAAGGCAGCGTTACAGCCGGTAATCAATGCAGAGCAGTTGTTGTATTGCAAAAAATTAGTGGAACAGATTTATATGGCAGACGATATTTATCGTTATTTGTGTGAACTTTGCCAGACAACACGAATCAATCCATTGATCGAGCTGGGAGTCAGCCCACGTGGCAGCGTTGCACTGATGCGTATTTCCAAAGCAATCGCATTTTTACATGGCAGAGATTATGTGATCCCGGGGGATATCGATGAAATCTTTTTGGATGTTGCGGCACATAGGCTCGTGCGAAGCGCAAAAGCAAAGGCGGCAAAGAGATCAGCAGAATCTATTTTGATCGAAGTAATGCAGAACGTGAAAAAGCCGACTGCTGCAAGACGTTAAGAAATGCAGGGGGGTACCGATGAAAAATTTTATTACGGGACTCATTACGGCAGGGGTCGTAGTGTATGTGGCATTGATCTATCATAGTACGGGGATGCTCTATTGTGCAGTATGGATCGTATGCTTTTTGCTGCTTTTGTTAGGTTTTCATTTACTTTTTTTTCGCAAACTTCGGTTTTCTTTTGACAAAATCACAGAAACAGTTGCCTCCGGCGAGCAAATGACATTAGCAGTTTTGGCACAGAATTGCTGCTTTTTGCCATCTGGTCGTATTCGTATTGTCGTAGAGGCATATCACGTGCTGAACGATACGACAGGGGAGATCATTATAGACTGCATGCTTCCGGGAGGTCTGCAGCGCAGATCGGCACAGCCGATACGAATTCGCGGAGAGTGGACGCCTTCATATCCGGGAGGTGTTTATTTTCGGTTGGTATCTGTGAGACATTATGATTACTTTGGATTTACGAGTATCGGTGTGTCGCGTCGCAATCTGGATCAAAGTGAAGTGCTGGCAGTCTTGCCGGTTTATCATGAAATAGGAATATCGGCGGGAGTTAAATATCATACGCAGCATTTGGAGCAAGAGGGAGACGACAGTACATCAATGGAAAAGAATCCACCGGAAGTATCAGAGATTCGAGAATACCGTCCGGGAGATCGTATGCACAATATACATTGGAAACTATCGGCGAAGCGGGATGAGATTATGGTGTACGAATTTATTTCTGAGCAGAATATTATGCCGGTTATTTATTTGGCACCGGTAAAAGATACAGAACAGCTTCTTGCTTATATCACATTTTTGTTTTCACTATCCATTAAGCTGCTGCAAAAAGGCTGTGCACACATTTTGGTGTATTGCCTAGAGGATGCGGTAGGAAGATGCAAAATAAAAGATGAAGGTGATCTGAATGATTGTATTGCGCTGCTGCGTGTAGATATGCTGGTTGGCAGCAGAGATATTGATCAAATGCGAATTGCCTATCAGGATAGATATGGACAATCACAATCGGCAGAGTGGATCTTGTCGGATAAAGTGTGTCAGACATTGGATGGCGAAGAGATTGCAGAATTTGCCTTGGAGCAAGAGGGGAGGAAACGAGATGAGTAAAAGAAGTTTTCTCTCGCAGTTGCTGCTTAGACTGCTTGCTGTTACAGGGTTGTTTTTGATCATGAACGGAACGGTTTGCATGTTGAGCCAAACGTTTGATGCATCGATTCACACAGGGAGAGCTGCGCTGATTTTTGGAATCGCAGCCGTGCTATTTACCGTGGCTTCTATGATAGATCGCCGTAAAGCAGCGGTGATCGGTCATATTGCAATATTATGCGTATTGGCTTTGTTTGTCTGGGTAAAATACCGTGCGCTTATGAACAGTGCGATGTATTTTGCAGACAGGGTCAATCAAAGATATTCTGCTTATACAGGCAGTGGGCTGATCGCAGAAAGCTTGCGTAAAGTGAATGGACATGCAGACATGGCGCTTATTTTTGGATGCATCTTGATCGGTTATCTGGCGGCATTTATGATGCTGCAGCTTTCTTGGGAGATATTAGCGTATACGCCGGTTTATCTGGCAATCTCCGGTTGCTTGTGCTGTGGCAGGGCACCGGGCAAAAATACAATCATCCAGTTAATTGCCGGCATGGTAATTTTGTTGTTGTGTAAAATGTTTCGCAGAAAGTCAGGATATATTACCAGTATTCAAGAAAATTTGCGGGATCGTGTCTGGAATATGCTGCGCAGACAATATGAGTATATACGGAAACAGAGCAAGCGTACGAAAACGCGTACCAAAATGGTTCGAATACATTGGTGCAAAATGATGCCGCACAACATCGTGCCTGCGTTAGTTGCTGCCTGTATTTTGCTGGCGATAAGTATGTGTGTCGGTGGTGTCGTAACACATAAGATTGAGAAACCGGTTTTGAAGCATTCGGCTGTTTTTCAGCGTAAAGAGATGAAGTTGGAGAAGCAGTTGATTGAAAAGATCCAGCAGGCGGCACAGTTTGTGCGTAGCAAAGGTGGCATTGGCGGCGAGGGTATCATGAGCAATACTGCACCGCATTACACCGGCAAAAAGATTATGACGGTCACCTTGGACTTTGAACCGGATAGTGATCTGTATTTTCGCGGTTTTACCGGTGAAACGTATCATAATGGTGTATGGTCTGCGGGAGACGACAAAGAGTTTAAGGAACAGTTTGAAGATGTGCAAACATACCTTTGGGGGCAGAACTATGGAGTTCTGGCAGTGGAGGCTTCCTATTCAAAAAGTCTGCAAAGTGCGATACAGAATGGCGAGATCACAGTGGAATATCATGGAATGTCACCCATTGGCGGCAAGGCGTTTTTGCCGTATTTTGCAAATTTGAAGACGGGGGACAGCAACTCGTCGGACACGGTCGTGAAACTGATCGGAGATGGAGAGATCAAGCGGGCTAAGAAATCCTATACGACAGATTATTATCTAATGTCACAAACGGAGCAGAAATCATATATTTCCTCAATTGATGATCCGAGTTTGTACGAAGACGATTACGATTCGGATGATACGTTAGAGTACAGCAGTATCGAACAGTCTATAGAAAAGAAATATACGGAGTATGCTTCGAGACATTATGGATCCTACAATGCACCGGAGTTAGAAAAATATAAAAAGCTTGTCCAAAAATATTTTAAGGGTTATTATTCAGCGGACCAAGAAGGAGATCTTTTGTGGGCGGTAAATGGTGTTGCAGAGCTTTTGGCGGAAAACACTTCCTATAGCTTGAAGCTTGACAGCGTACCGGCAGGGCAGGACTATGCGGAATACTTTTTGTTTGGACAAAAGAAAGGTTACTGCGAGCATTATGCGACAGCGGCAACGATATTACTTCGTGATCTGGGTGTGCCTGCGAGATATGTATCCGGTTATCGGCTTTCTAAGAAGAGTTTTCATAAGGGGAAAGACGGAAAGTACACGGCGACCGTGATCGATTCTGATGCACATGCCTGGACGGAGACATATGGCGAACACTTTGGATGGATGCCGTGGGATATGACGCCGTCTACGGCAGGGAATGGAGGAGATGACCAATCGGCAGAGGCGACAGCAACGGCGGCACCGGCAGAAGCGCAGAGTGCCACACCGGAGCCAACGGAGACAGCGGCAGCTATCACACAGGAACCGGATGAAGAGCCGCTTGAGACGCTGGAACCGACACCTGTTCCAACACCAAAGCAGAAAGCGGATGTGTCGGGCGAAAAGAACGCCAAGGATCATCACAATGGACAGAAGCGGTCCGTTCATTTGACAGTACCGCAGATAGTATTGATTTTGCTTGTTTTGCTTGTGATTTTTGTCGTGTTGTGTTTTAGACTGCGGCAGGAAAATCGAAAACATAGGATCGTGACAGCGAGCAGGAAGAAGGGAAAAATTGCGGTTGGACGCAGTATCTCTTATCTGATGGATGCATTGTGGCTTGCCGGAAATGCCGTACCAAAAGGTTCTGGTGAACAGGGGCTGCAGAAGCTTTTAGAAACCAATTTACAGGGAGCAGTTTCGCAAGAGCAGCGGCAATGGTATATCGAGACGATCTGGCGCAGCGGTTATAGTCCCGATGATATATCGCCGGAGGAACAGCAGAAGTTCTGGAAACAGACGAGAGAATACGTACAGGCTATTCGAAACAGTGCCGGTAAATTGCGTAAAGTCCTGTTTTTCTTGATGTTCCCACGTTAACGCTGGTATATTATTTGATGAAAAAAGAGCAAAATGTTTTGCTCTTTTTTTCTATTCTTTTCAAAAAAAATGTGGTAAAATATCATCGGAGTGTTTTGCCGATGGGTGGGACATTGCGAAAATGGTTAATTTAATACGGATGGAGGACATTATGTACGAGAATGAGATCCAAAGCATCGCAGCCAGAGAAAGTGATGCAGAAATTTATGCAGGATTATTGCAGTTGACGAAAGATATCGCAAAGCAGAAGGGTCAGATTCAGGGCAAGAAGAAACTTTATTACATTTCAGCGGAGTTTTTGATCGGTAAGCTGCTCTCAAACAATTTGATCAATTTAGGAATTTACGATCAGGTAGCCAATGCGTTGAAAGAGCATGGTAAGAGTTTGGCACAGATTGAGGAAATAGAGAATGAGCCATCTCTTGGTAATGGTGGATTAGGCCGTTTGGCGGCATGTTTTTTGGATTCGATCGCAACACTTGGTCTTCCGGGAGACGGTGTCGGCTTGAATTATCATTTGGGACTTTTTCAGCAGAAATTCGAAAACAATTTGCAGAAAGAGACGCCAAATCCGTGGATTACGGATCCGAGTGTCTTGCGACGTACTAATGTGAGTTATCCGGTTATTTTCGGTGGGCAGACAGTGCAGTCGGTCATGTATGAAATTGATGTAACAGGATATGATAACCAGTGTAATACACTCAAATTATTTGATCTTGATACTGTAGATGAAAGTATTGTTGAAGGAGATGGAATTAACTTCGATAAAGAGGATATCCGCCGTAATCTTACATTGTTTTTGTATCCGGATGACAGTGACTATCAGGGGCAACTGCTTCGTATCTATCAGCAATACTTTATGGTCAGCAATGCAGCGCAGCTGATCATTGATGAGGCGGTGGCTAAGGGCAGTAACATTCATGATCTGGCTGATTATGCGGTCGTGCAGATTAACGATACGCACCCAACGATGGTTATTCCGGAGTTGATCCGTCTGCTGTTACTTCGTGATATTAATATTGACGAAGCAATCGACATTGTATCTAAGATGTGTGCATACACAAACCACACGATACTGGCAGAGGCACTGGAGACTTGGCCGATTTGGTATTTGGAGAAAGTAGTGCCGCAGTTGATCCCGGTTATCAAGATGCTGGATGTTAAGGCCAAAGAAAAATATGGGGATGAACGCGTTGCGATCATTGACAAGGATCAGCGCGTGCACATGGCACATATCGATATTCACTATGGATTTAGTGTAAATGGTGTTGCAGCACTGCATACGGAAATCTTAGAGAAGAGTGAGTTGAAGCCGTTTAAGGATATTTATCCAAATAAGTTCAATAACAAGACAAACGGTATCACATTCCGCCGCTGGCTGCTGCATTGTAACCATGAACTGACATCTTTGATCACGGATATGATCGGTGAGGGTTATAAAAAGGATGCTTCTGAATTGGAAAACCTGCAGAAATTTGCAGATGATCCGGCATTTGTCAAGGCTCTTTTGAATGTGAAACAGACCAAGAAGACAGAATTTAAGCAATATTTGCAGGATAAAGAGGGAATCACGATCGACGATCATTCCATCTTTGATGTTCAGGTCAAACGTCTGCATGAATATAAGAGACAGCAGATGAATGCATTGTATATTATTTACAAATATATGGACATTAAGGCGGGGAATAAGCCAAAGACGCCGATCACTATGATCTTTGGTGCCAAAGCGGCCCCTGCCTATACGATCGCAAAGGATATTATTCACTTGATCCTCTGCCTGTCAGAGTTGATCAGTAAGGATCCGGAAGTGAGTCCGTATCTGAAAGTTGTCATGTTAGAGAATTATAACGTCACTTATGCGGAGAAGGTTATTCCGGCAGCAGATATTTCAGAGCAGATCTCACTCGCTTCTAAGGAAGCATCGGGAACCGGTAACATGAAATTCATGCTGAATGGTGCGATCACGCTTGGTACGGAAGATGGCGCCAATGTAGAGATCCATCAGTTTGTTGGCGATGACAATATTTATATTTTTGGTGAATCCAGTGAAGATGTCATTGCGTTGTATGACAAGGCAGCTTACAGTGCAGAAAAGATCTATGATGCAGATCCTGAAATTGCAAAACTTGTTGACTTTATTATTAGCAAGGAGATGTTTGCGATTGGTAATAAGAAGAGTTTGATCCGTTTGTATATGGAGATCGTGACCAAAGATTGGTTTATGACATTGCTTGATCTCAAAGATTATATTAAGGTCAAAGAGCAGGCGCTTAAGGATTACGAGGATCGTGATGCTTGGGCACAGAAAATGATCGTGAATATTTCAAAAGCGGGATTTTTCTCTTCTGACCGCACGATTGCGCAGTACAATGAAGATATTTGGAAATTAAAATAAAATGTACGCTCGAAATTCCTCGTTTGAAGATTACGGGCGTACATGAAACAGGAAAGGAGCAAAACCATGAAAAGAATTGGATTTTTGACAAGTGGTGGAGATTGCCAGAGCTTGAACGCAACAATGAGGGGCGTTGCCAAGACATTATATGAAAACTGCCCGGATGTAGAGATCTATGGTGTTTTGGAAGGCTACAAGGGTCTGATCTATGGCAACTATCGCAAGATGGAACCAAAAGATTTCTCCGGTATTTTGACGGAGGGTGGCACGATCATTGGCACATCGCGTCAGCCATTTAAGAAAATGCGCACTCCGGATGAAAATGGCCTGGACAAAGTGGAGGCGATGAAGTCCAATTATAAGAAGTGGAAACTGGATTGTCTTGTTATCTTGGGTGGTAATGGCACACACAAAACAGCAAACCTTTTGCATGAAGAGGGGTGCAATGTAGTTACTCTGCCAAAGACGATTGACAATGATATCTGGGGAACGGATATCACTTTTGGATTCCAAAGCGCAGTGAATATTGCGACAAATGCGATCGACTGTATTCATACGACAGCAGCATCTCATGGAAGAGTGTTTATCGTCGAAGTTATGGGTCACAAAGTTGGATGGCTTACATTGCATGCAGGTATTGCAGGTGGCGCTGATATTATTTTGCTTCCTGAGATCCCATATGATATAGATTCCATCGTAAAGGCCTTAGAGAAGAGAACCAAAGAGGGCAAGCGATTTTCAATCTTGGCGGTAGCGGAAGGATGTATTTCAAAAGAAGAGGCCGAATTGTCCAAGAAAGAGTTTAAGGCGAAACGGAAGAATTCTACGTATCCTTCGGTATCTTATCAGATCGGACATGAGATCGAGGAGAGAACCGGACAGGAAGTACGTATTACGGTACCGGGACATATGCAGCGCGGTGGTGAACCGTGCCCTTATGACCGCGTGTTGTCAACGAGACTGGGCGCTGCGGCAGCCAGATTGATCCTTGATGAGAAGTATGGATATATGGTCGGTATGCGCGATGGCAAAACAGTTCCTGTTCCGCTGGAGGAAGTAGCCGGTAAGCTTAAAATGGTAGATCCAAAGGATCCGCTGATCCAAGAAATTAAAGACATGGGTATCTGTTTTGGAGACAGCCTGTAAAAAATGGACAGAGATTGTGACGCAAAGGCCTGCGCTAATGCGTTGTCCTTAACATAAGGGGTATTGATTACAGATAGAAAGGCATGGTTGAGGAAATGTCGTATACAGCGTTATATCGAAAGTTTCGTCCGGGGGAGTTTGACGAGGTAAAGGGGCAGGATCATATTGTGACAGCCCTCAGAAATCAGGTTCGGGCGGATCGCATCGGGCATGCTTATCTGTTTTGCGGCACCAGAGGTACCGGTAAGACAACAGTGGCAAAGATTTTGGCAAAGGCAGTCAATTGTGAGCATCCGATAGATGGCAGTCCTTGCGGAGAGTGCGAGATGTGTCGTAAAATAGCGGCGCAGACTTCCATGAATGTCATCGAGATTGATGCTGCCTCCAATAACGGTGTGGGCAATATTCGAGACATTATCGATGAAGTGCAATATTCTCCGTCAGAAGGCAGATTTAAGGTCTATATCATCGACGAGGTGCATATGTTGTCAGCGGGAGCATTTAATGCGCTGCTAAAAACATTAGAGGAGCCTCCGGAATACGTTGTGTTTATTTTGGCAACGACAGAGGCACACAAAATACCGATTACGATCACATCGCGCTGTCAGCAATACAAGTTTAAGCGAATTTCGATCGATACGATAGCAGCAAGATTGCAAGATCTTATGCAGCGTGAACAGATCCCGGCAGAAGATAAGGCACTGCGTTATATTGCTAAAGCTGCGGATGGTTCTATGCGTGATGCGCTTAGCTTATTGGATCAATGCATCGCCTTTAACTTAGGTGAGACGTTGACTTACGATAAAGCACTGGAAGTGCTTGGAGCGGTAGATACAGAGGTGTACAGCCGTTTGTTTCGGCAGATGATAGCAGGGGACGCCGTTGGATGCGTGGAGATCGTTAGTGAAATTTTGATCGATGGGCGTGATCTTACACAGTTTGTCAACGAATATGTGTGGTATCTTCGTGGGTTGATGATGCTTTCTGCATCCGATCAAGGAGAGGACATGCTGGATGTTTCGACAGAGCGTTTAGCGCAGATGAAAGAAGAGGCGACGCTTGCGGATACGGAAACATTGATCCGTTATATACGTATATTATCGGATCTGTCCGGCAATTTGCGTTTCGCATCGCAAAAACGTGTTCTGACAGAGGTTGCGATGATCAAATTGTGTAAGCCACAGATGGATACCGAGCAGGATATTACGACTTTAAAAGATCGTATTGCAAATATTGAGGCGCAGCTGGAAAAAGGTATTGTTGCAGCACCGCAGCAGACGCAAAGTGTCCCGGAAACGGTACAGGCGGCGGATGAGAAGACTGCTTCGACACCAAAGATCATGCCAAAGGCAATTGGAGAAGATGTTAAAGCGGTGCTTGGCAGATGGAGAGACGTCAGTGCTATGTGTGATCCGGTCATGCGCAATATGCTTGACCAGTGCAGACCGGTGCCGGATGATGATCGACTGGTACTTCAGTTCACAGATCCGTTGAATGAGGAATATTTTACGCAGAAAGAGGGAGATGCACTGGAGCAGTTAAAACGGATCATTGGTTCTTTGATCCAAAAAGAGGTTGTGATCTTGACCCGCACGGTGGATGCGCAGACGGACGCTATGTATCCGGACGTGATGGAGCTGATTCAGTTTGACGGAATCGAGATTCAGTAGTAGGATCTAATGAAATGGATGAATGCGATAAACTTCGCAGTGAAAATATAGTATTTGCGGCGATGCGCTTGCAAGTAGAAAGGAATGGAGAATTATTATGGCAAAAAGAGGTGGATTTCCGGGTGGAATGCCTGGCAATATGAACAATTTGATGAAACAGGCACAGCGTATGCAGCGCCAGATGGAAGAAAAGTCCAAAGAGATGGGCGAAAAAGAGTGGGAAGCAACGGCAGGCGGTGGAGCTGTTACTGTAAAAGTTTCCGGCAAAAAGGAAATTTTGTCTGTAAAATTGGATGAAGAAGTAGTGGATCCGGATGACATTGAAATGTTAGAAGATTTGATCGTGGCAGCTACCAATGAGGCATTGCGCAAAGTAGAAGATGAAAATGCAGCGATGATGCAGCAGTTGACCGGTGGTCTTGGTGGGTTGTTCTAAGGACAGATTTTGTATTGGACAGTCCTATGCCTACGGACTGTGGGGAATGGAGGTTTCCTATGGATGTGTATAGTTCTCAGATCACGAATCTGGTGGAACAATTATCCCACTTGCCGGGAATCGGCGCAAAATCTGCACAAAGACTAGCGTTTCATATATTGAACATGACGGAAGAACAGGTGGCAGGGCTGTCAGGGGCTATGATGTCGGCAAAGAAAAATGTGCATTACTGCAAAGAATGCTGTACATATACAGATGGCGAGATCTGTCCGATCTGTGCAAATCCGAAAAGAAATCACCGGCAGATCATGGTTGTGGAAAATACGAGAGACCTGGCAGCATACGAAAAGACCGGCAAATTTGACGGCGTGTACCATGTACTTCATGGAGCGATTTCTCCGATGGCAGGAGTTGGCCCGGATGATATTCGTTTATCCGAGTTGATGGTGCGTTTGCAAAAAGATGTTGATGAAGTTATTGTTGCTACCAATAAGAATCTCGAGGGTGATACCACGGCAACGTATATCAGCAAATTGGTCAAGCCGCTAGGCATCAAAGTCAGCCGCATTGCCAGTGGTGTGCCTGCAGGTGGAGATTTGGAATATATTGATGAGGTTACTTTGTATCGCGCACTAGAGGGTCGCACGGACATGTGAGATCCTGTTGCAGCAAGGCTTGCCGAATCCCTTTGCTGATGAAGGTGGCAAGTGAGACAACTGTTGACAAATGTGTTGTCTGTAAGATTAAGTTACGGTTTTGGCAGTTGATGGTATTTACGATCCCTGTGATATGGATGTCGCCGACAGCGGGGAGCTGTTTGCTGACACCGATACCGGGAAAGAGAGCACCATCGCCTAGAGTGACCGTGCCTATGTGTTCTTTAGCGCCAAGGGCAGCATCAATAGCGATGATATATGGATCATCGAACGAACGATAAATGTCTTGTAAGGTTGCTTTTAAGTTGACAGCATGGACCGGGGAATGCAGAGAACCATAGACATAATACTTTTTTGGAAATGCAGAGTATGTCGTCAGCAAGTTCCAAAGAGAGCGTGAAGATTTCGGGACAGTACGAGGGTACTGTCCTTTTTTGCATGAAAAACGGGTTTTGCTATTGCGCTTGTCTGCAAAAGATTGTCTCCTGTCAGTGGGGAACGGATGCAGCAACTCGTGTCCCACAAATGGGCCAAGAGAATCGCCGGTGGCGCGATCGGAACCAATGCAGACTAAGATGATGGGACGCGAGACGGTGTGGATCTGCTGCAGTCGTTCTGTCAAGCTGTCCGTAAAATTGGACATAGAGAGAGGAGTTATCGGGTTGAAATATTGAAGCTGCTGCTTCGAAGATGTCATCATAATCATAGTAACCTTTCTGTAGGATTAGCATGTGAGGCGGAAACGTGATGCTGTGAATGTGCTGCACGATCTGCACGGTTGTCGCGGTGTGGTGCTTCATGGCGTCACATAACGTCACATAACTGCTGTCAGTATCTCCAAGAGGCTGTCGGTTCATACCTGTTCGTCGAAGGATGTTGTCAGAAAGGGGCTGTCGGTTCATATCTGTTCGTCGAAAGATGTTGTCAGAAAGGGGCGTTTGCACCTCTGTTTCGACAAAGTGTGCACGGGAGAGCGTGTTACAATGCTTTTCGGTAATAGAGAACAGGTGAATGAAAGGTTGAGGTGTGATATGGAGCAGGGCAGCAAAAACAGAGAAAAAAACGTGTATGAATATGAAACCTATCCGGAAAATATAAAGCAGATTGGGGAGACCGGCGGGGCAAGAAGAATTTATATTGAAGATTATGTGCTGACAGATATCCGCAAGATCTTTTTAGAAAAACAGGAAGAGTCCATTATTGTATTTTTGGGAAGAGAGGGTATCAAGGAGGCAAAAGACGGCTTGTTTTTATATGGCTGCATAGAGGTGGAACTTGATCCCGAGACAGGAGCCCTTGGGGATGCACAGTGGGACAAGTTATACGAGGACATACATAAATATTTCGCCGGTGCAAAAGTGCTTGGCTGGGGTCTTGGTGTTGGTATGTGGAACAGTAAAGTGGACAAGCAGGTTCGTCATATTCAGGAAGAACAATTTGGAGAAATGAGCAGGATCTTATTCTTGGCAGACTTATCCGAAAAAGAAGAAAAAGTCTTTTTTTATGAAGATGGAGCATTTGAAGAGCTGAGCGGTTATTATATTTATTTTGCCAAAAATCCACAAATGCAGGAATATATGCTGCGGGAGCAGAAAGAGATCAGTGGGGAAGCAGACTATGAGGATGAGGTCACGGATGCGATCCGCAGTACGATCCGGCAAAAGAAAACCAGACAGGAACGCATGCAGATGGTTGCGTGGAGCGCAGGTGTCATTTTGTTTTTTATGGTATTGATGGGAGCGAATCTTCTTATGAAAAGTCTTTCCAAGATACAGGCCATGGAAGAATCTATTCAGACGTTATCCGGATATGTAACGGCACAGGAACAGAATAACCGCGAGTTCGTTGTATCGGATGCACTGCGTGATAAGGAAACGGCTGAGCTGCAGAGCACACAGAGTACCGAGGCGCCAAAGCAGTCTGCGGAGCCGCAGAGCAGAGAAACATCACAGCAGTCCTTAGAGACATCGAAGCATACTGTCGCAGTGAAACCTACTGCTACTCCTGCACAGGAAGTAAAAACACAGACCGCCGCAAGACAGAAGGCGACAGCTCGGTCCGGCTCCAAAGCGACAACAGCGCCGGAGCGGTCGGTGGCAGCATCAGTTACAGGTGGTTCGCAGATGGAAAGCTATATAGTCCGCAAGGGTGATACGCTTAGTCAGATCGTATGGCGGCAGTATCATTCGTTTGACCTGTTAGATCGGGTCAAGAATACCAACCGGATCAAAAATAGTGATGAGATCTATATTGGACAGTGTATTTTATTGCCCGAACCGTAAAAATCAGTTATACTATATCTGAAAGCAATAATATATAGAAGATATGGGGAATTATAATGGAAACTTTAGCAGGAAGAGCCAGAGATGTTCAGGTGGTAACGAAACGTCGTCAAGAGATCAAAAGGACGATTTTTTTGAGTATCGCCTGTATTCTATTGGTGGCAGTGATATTAGCAGCGGTTATTTATTTTTACGTCAATCATCAATATAGCAGTTACGAAGTGAAAAATACGATCGCACTAAAAAAAAGCAGTGGTATGAAATGTAGTGCCTATCAAAATGGGGTGCTTCGCTACAGCAGAGACGGAGCGGCAGCAGTAGATCGTGATGGAAATGAAATGTGGAATGGAAGTTATGATATGGAGAATCCTGCATTAGATATTTGCGAGGAATATGCAGTTGTAGCAGATATACAGGGGAAGTCCTTATATGTGTACAATGGAAGTGACAGCGGGACGAAGCTGACGACAGACTATCCGATCTTGCAGGCGTGCGTCTCCAAACAGGGCGTAGTAGCTGTATTGTTAGAAGATCAGTCATCTAATGTGATCCAGGTATACAATCCGTATGATGACAATAAAAAGCTTCTCGTGGAAATCCCGACCAACGTAGAAGAAGGCTACCCGGTTTCGATCGATCTGTCACCGGACGGTACGGGCGTGATCTGTGCAAGCATCTGTGTGACCAGTGGCGCAGTTAAGAGTCAGGTGGCATTTTACGATTTTACAGACGTGGGCAAAAATACGAACTGCCTGGTTGGTGCGCAGGAGTATAAGGACCGCATTGTCGCAGAGGTGAAATATTTGGATGAAGATCATGCTGCGCTTTTCAGCGAAAAAGGTTTCAGCCTTTGGAAGAATATGAAGAAGCCAAAACAAGTATTCAAAAAAGATTGGAATCGAGAGATACTGAGTGCTTTTTATGATGACCGTTATATCGGAGTGATTGCCGCCGGCAGCAAGAAAGGCAGTGGACGGATGTATCTGTTTAACACGTCGGGCGGTAAAGTGTTTGAACGTCAGGTTACCACAGACTTTACAAATGTTACGATGGCAGACGAAGAAATATATATGGTTACAACTGAAGGATGTAAGATCTACCGAAAGAACGGTGTGGAGAAATGGGACTGCAAGCTGTCGAAACAGGCAGATGGCTTGTTTCCGGCTAAGGGAATGCGCAACTATTTTCTACTGCAAGAGGGCAAGCTTCAATGGATCCATCTAAAAAACAGATCATCGCAAAATAACAAGAAAAAATAATGCAAAGGGTATTGACAAGTTTTGGTGACGTCGTTATACTAATTGAGTGTGCTTTTTTGCGCCCTTTTTTGGCGTGCAGGCGATAGCCCGTTGCCTATTCTAATAGTGATACGGAAGAGGCGATGAATAAAAGTACCACAATTTGGAAATATTGAATAAAACACGCAGGAGGTGAAATTAATGCCAACATTTAACCAGTTAGTAAGAAAAGGAAGAAAGGTTTCTACCAAGAAGTCTAACTCCCCAGCACTTCAGTACACTTACAACTCTCTGAACAAGAAGACGGTAGCACAGAGCTCCCCTCAGAAGAGAGGTGTTTGTACCGCTGTTCGTACTGCTACACCTAAGAAGCCTAACTCAGCTCTTCGTAAAACAGCCAGAGTTCGTCTTTCAAACGGTATTGAGGTAACAAGCTACATTCCAGGTGAGGGACATAACCTTCAGGAGCATAGCGTTGTGCTTATCCGTGGTGGTAGAGTAAAGGATTTGCCAGGTACCAGATATCATATCGTTCGTGGTACATTGGATACAGCAGGTGTTGCCAACAGAAAGCAGGCCCGTTCTAAATACGGTGCTAAGAAGCCTAAGAAATAATTCACTAATTTGGGGAAGTGCCGGATTAATTTTCACTGATTAACCTGGTGCGGACACTAAACAATTGTGAGTACCGATGAATTAATATTAGAGAATACGTTTGAAGCAGTGTCGGCTGTTAGTATTCGCTAAATCATGTTAAGGAGGGAAGTAACGTGCCACGTAAAGGACATATACAGAAAAGAGATGTATTAGCAGATCCTGTTTACAACAACAAGGTTGTGACAAAGCTTATCAACAACATCATGTTGGATGGTAAGAAGGGTGTTGCTCAGAAAATCGTTTATGGCGCATTCGAGCAGGTAGCAGAGAAGTCTGGTAAAGACGCTATCGAAGTGTTCGAAGAGGCAATGAACAACATTATGCCACAGTTGGAGGTTAAGGCTAGACGTATCGGTGGAGCTACCTATCAGGTACCTATCGAGGTTCGCCCTGACAGAAGACAGGCGTTAGCTCTTCGCTGGTTGACATTCTTCTCACGTAAGAGAGGCGAGAAGACCATGAAGGAGAGACTTGCAAACGAAATTCTTGATGCTGCAAACAATACTGGTGCAGCAGTAAAGAGAAAAGAAGACATGCACAAGATGGCAGAAGCAAACAAGGCATTTGCTCATTACAGATGGTAATAAGATCGCTGCTTAGCGGATCTGGTATCATTTTTGTGTACTAATATAGGAGGTAATAGTCTTGGCTGGAAGAGAATATCCACTTGATAGAACAAGAAACATTGGTATCATGGCTCATATCGATGCTGGTAAGACAACGCTTACAGAGCGTATCTTATTCTATACCGGTGTAAACTACAAGATTGGTGAAACTCATGACGGTGCGTCCACAATGGACTGGATGGAGCAGGAGAAAGAAAGAGGTATCACAATCACCTCTGCTGCTACAACATGTCACTGGACACTTGAGGATCATCATAAGAAGAAACCTGGTGCATTAGAGCATCGTATCAACATCATTGATACACCGGGTCACGTGGACTTTACTGTAGAGGTAGAGCGTTCCTTACGTGTACTTGATGGTGCAGTTGGTGTATTTGATGCGAAAGCAGGCGTTGAGCCTCAGTCTGAGAACGTATGGCGTCAGGCTGACACATACAATGTACCACGTATGGCATTTATCAACAAAATGGACAAGATGGGTGCAGACTTCTTCATGTCTGTGCAGACAATCATTGATCGTTTGGGCAAGAATGCAATCCCTGTTCAGATTCCGATCGGTAAGGAAGATGACTTCATCGGATTGATTGACTTGTTCGAGATGGATGCATATTACTATAAGGATGACAAGGGCGAGGACATCGAGATCACAGAGATCCCGGATGATTTGAAAGACCTTGCTGATGAATGGCATAGCAACCTCGTAGAAAAGATCTGTGAGTTGGATGACGACTTATTAGAGAAATATCTTGAGGGTGAAGAGCCATCTATCGATGAAATGAAAAAAGCACTTCGTAAGGGCACAATCGCTTGTGAGGCAGTTCCTGTATATTGCGGTTCTGCATACAAGAATAAGGGTGTTCAGAAGCTGCTCGATGGTGTTGTTGAGTATATGCCGGCACCAACAGATATCCCTGATATCACTGGTACAGATGAAGAGGGTAACGAAGTTGTTCGTAAGTCTTCTGATGATGAACCATTTGCAGCACTTGCATTCAAGATCATGACTGACCCATTCGTTGGTAAGCTTGCATTCTTCCGTGTATATTCCGGTACATTGAACTCCGGTTCTTATGTATTGAATGCTACAAAGCAGAAGAAAGAGCGTGTTGGTCGTATCGTACAGATGCATGCTAACAGCCGTAGCGAGATCGACAAAGTTTACTCTGGAGATATCGCAGCAGCAGTAGGATTTAAGCTCACTACAACAGGTGATACTATCTGTGATGAGCAGCATCCGGTAATCTTAGAGTCCATGGAATTCCCTGAGCCGGTTATCGAGCTTGCTATCGAGCCTAAGACAAAGAATGATCAGGGTAAGATGGGTGAGGCACTTGCTAAATTGGCAGAAGAGGATCCTACATTCCGTGCACATACAGATCAGGAAACAGGTCAGACAATCATCGCTGGTATGGGCGAGCTTCACTTGGAAGTTATCGTAGATCGTCTGCTTCGTGAGTTTAATGTAGAGGCTAATGTAGGTGCTCCACAGGTAGCTTACAAAGAGACATTCACGACTGCAGTTGACATTGACAGCAAGTATGCTAAGCAGTCCGGTGGTCGTGGTCAGTATGGTCACTGTAAAGTTAAGTTTGAGCCTATGGATCCAAATGGTGAGGAAACATTCAAGTTCGAGTCTACTGTTGTCGGTGGTGCTATTCCTAAGGAATACATCCCAGCAATCGGCGAAGGTATCGAGGAAGCAGCTCAGGCTGGTATCCTTGGTGGATTCCCTGTACTCGGTGTACATGCAAATGTATGGGATGGTTCTTACCATGAGGTCGATTCTTCTGAGATGGCATTCCACATCGCTGGTTCTATGGCGTTCAAGGATGCTATGAAGAAGGGTAATCCGGTTCTGTTAGAGCCTATCATGAAGGTTGAAGTAACAATGCCTGAGGAGTACATGGGCGATGTTATCGGAAGCTTGAATGCTAAGCGTGGACAGATCGAGGGAATGGACGACATCGGTGGTGGTAAGATTGTTAGAGCATTCGTACCATTGGCTGAGATGTTCGGTTATTCTACAGAGCTTCGTTCCAGTACACAGGGTCGTGGTAACTACTCCATGTTCTTCGAGAAGTACCAGCAGTGTCCTAAGAACGTACAGGAAAAAGTTCTTGCAAATAAGGCAAACGACTAATTTTTTGTCGAAAAATGTTATCATATGAATGTAAATTCATAAAATATAGAAATCACAGGGCATTATTGCAGAAAAATACTTGAAAAAACAAGCGTTATAGCCTATAATAGTGCCCATAGCGTGATTTTGCGCAAACCGTATGACGCATAGGGCGTCGAGGAATTAAAGGAGGATTTTTAGAAATGGCTAAAGAAAAGTTTGAGAGAACCAAACCCCATTGTAACATTGGTACCATCGGTCACGTAGATCATGGTAAAACAACACTTACTGCAGCAATCACAAAGGTTCTTGCTGCTAGAGTTGCTGGTAACGAGGCTGAGAACTTTGAGGATATTGATAAGGCTCCAGAAGAGAGAGAGCGTGGTATCACAATTTCTACTGCTCACGTAGAGTATCAGACAGAGAAGAGACATTACGCACACGTTGACTGCCCAGGCCATGCTGACTATGTAAAGAACATGATCACTGGTGCTGCTCAGATGGATGGTGCTATCCTTGTAGTAGCTGCAACTGATGGTGTTATGGCTCAGACAAAGGAGCATATCCTTTTGTCTCGTCAGGTAAACGTTCCTTATATCGTAGTATTCTTGAATAAGTGCGATATGGTTGATGATGAAGAGCTTATCGAGCTTGTAGAGATGGAAGTAACTGAGAACCTTGAAGAGTATGGTTTCGAAGGCTGCCCAATCATTAAGGGTTCTGCTTTGAAGGCTCTTGAAGATCCTAACGGCGAGTGGGGAGACAAGATCATGGAACTTATGGATGCTGTTGACAGCTTCATTCCAGATCCACAGCGTGCAGTAGATCAGCCATTCTTGATGCCTATCGAGGACATCTTCACAATTACCGGTCGTGGTACTGTAGCAACTGGTCGTGTAGAGCGTGGTGTTCTTCATGTAAATGAGGAAGTTGAAATCGTTGGTATTAAGGAAGAGACAACTAAGACTACTGTAACAGGTATCGAGATGTTCCGTAAGCTTCTTGATGAGGCTCAGGCTGGTGATAACATCGGTGCTCTTCTTCGTGGTATCAAGAGAGAGGATGTTGAGCGTGGACAGGTATTAACAGCTCCTGGAACTGTTACTTGCCATACAAAATTCACAGCTCAGGTTTATGTTCTTACTAAGGACGAGGGTGGACGTCATACTCCATTCTTCAACAACTATCGTCCACAGTTCTACTTCCGTACAACTGACGTAACAGGTGTTGTTCAGCTTCCAGAAGGAACTGAAATGTGCATGCCTGGTGATAACGTAGAAATGACAATCGAATTGATTCACCCAATCGCTATGAGCCAGGGTCTTACATTCGCTATCCGCGAAGGTGGTAGAACAGTAGGTTCAGGACGTGTTGCTACAATCATCGAGTAATACAATCTGAATATAGATTTGTTATCGCAAGATAACGTTGTGTCCAAACGTAAGATACCCGTAGAACTTCGGTTCTACGGGTTTTTCTGTTGCTCGGAAATATATAAAAGGGCAGAAAAGAATAACGAACAATATAGAAAAACGGTTGCCGGGAGAGAGTCCTGACAACCGTTTGTGATAACAGAATGATAACAAAATCTATACAATTGTTTGAGAAGAGTAAAAGTTTTTTACCTCAGATATAAATGTTTGCATTAATGCAAAGGCTTCTTTAGCCTCTTTTAGTTTTGGAGTATAATTATTTTGAGCAGCTTTCAATATATGAATATTATTTCGTGACTGATACAATGAATCAAATTCTTTTTTTGTGTTAGCAGAGATGATATTATGTTGCACAGCAAAATCAGTTTTGTGATCGATACGTTCTCTTTTAATGTCAGCTTTAATTCTTTTCTCTTTACATAGGTAAACTGTTTTATTATCGTAAGTAATTTTTGTTGAAGAAGAAAGTGCATTGTGACATTTTGTCAATTGTATTACAGCATATTTGTCTTCAAATTCCGATTTAAAAAATGATTCTATTGCGGCCTGTAAAACTGCTTCACAAATAGAGGCATATTGAATAATTTGAAATCTAACAATGGCTTTATGTTTGGCAATTGGTAATCTTAAGCCATTCATAAGTTTGTACATAAATCTTGCTTGATAATATGCTTCACCAAGATACTTTTGTAAATTAGAGTTTCCTAAAAATGAGAAATAGTCGTTAAACCATTCTATCGGGTATGCGGATCCGGTTTTAAATTGTTCATCTGGTACTAAATCTCGGTTACAAAAATTGATTACCTGTGTAATAATATTTTTATTTAATGCCATAATAATCCCACCTTTCAAATAAGATTTTGAGTTTTGAGAGTAGTTCCTTCATTTTTATTAACGATAGTGTGACAACCTATCGTAGTTCCAATAGCACGCAGTTTCCTTTCTTCCTGTCTTTTATCTTCATCTTCAATAGCTAATATCTCAGCTTTTTCCTTTTCATAGATATTTTTAAATTGACACCATTTACTGAAAAAGTCCTGCATTGTAGGATTGTCGAAAGTCAGCGAAATCTTCTGATAAGGCATCTCAGCAAGTGAGAGATTCACTGAATCATCAATAGAAAACAACAGAGAGAGTACATCTCCGACCGTTTCAATATTAAAATCCAGAAAAACACTTACATTTAATCCCAGTGCAGTTGCTATCTTTTCTAACTGAACCGGTTTTGGATTTCGGATTCCAAGTTCATATTTTCTGATCGTACCTACATTAATGCCGGACAACTCGGCTAACTGTATCTGACTGTATCCTCTGAATTCCCGGTATGCCTGGATTTTTTTACCTACCATGATGCGCTGCCTCCTTAATAATATTTGTGATTCTATTCTAGCACAAAAGTGAATGATGCGAAAGAGGTTGATTTTTACAATGCCTGAAAATGTAGCCTGCAAATAAAAAGTCAAGGCTAAATTGAAGAACATTGAAAATTTTATACAGATTGAAAATTAGGTATCGAAATAAGACCACAACACCAGTGCCGGTCTGAAAATATTAGTGGATAATTAAGATTCTGAAAGAGATGAAAGATATTCCTTCACTCGACCATAGTAAATCCTTAGAAACTTGTTGGCACCTGCGGTCATATAGACATAGTAAGGTTTGCCTTGTGCCCGCTTTTTGTCTATGAACTGATACACAGGGTCATCTTGGGGATGTGTTTTAATTAAGACATCCATTATCTGAAACAAAGTTTTTCTAAGGTCAGACGAGCCGCGTTTTGAAGTTGGAACACTTTTTTGTTCATATTTTCCGGATTCATTGACCCCAGGGTCTACACCTGCAAAAGCAGTAATCGCTCCTTTATGGGTAAAACGGGAAACATCTCCAATCTCAGCCATCAACTGAGGACCGAGTGAAGCTCCAACTCCTTTCATTGCCATGACAATAGGGTATTCAGGAAGTTTGGATGCGGTTTCGTTCATAAGTGTGCGTAGTGACTCAACAGTTGCAGAGGCGCTGTTAAGTTGGTCTACAGCTTGCTTGATAATAAGTTTTGTAATGTCATCCTTTGGAAGTACAGGAACAAGTTCCTTTGCTTTTCCATAGATTTCTTCAGCTTTTGACTGACTGAAGTTGTACTTCTTGCGTTTGCACCAGTTTTGATAATGGTCGATAAAGGCGTTTTGGGACATTTTACGGATACAGTCCACATGCCAGTATGTAGATGCAAAATCAACCCATTTCTGGCTGCCGTCACTGCGTGCAGGACTGTCAAAGTAAGTATTAACACCAGGATAGGTTTGGTCAAGGATGCCAATAAGATTATTCTTCATAGCCGTCTTGTGCTTCATATAGAAGCCAAACTGACGGTTCATGGTTTTAAGCTGATTGCGTAATTCATCCATAACACTATATTGTTTAAGATTTTGCCACTTGTCAAGTGCATATCGTGCAATCTTAGCAGCGTCAGCTTTGTCGGATTTGACTTTACGAAGGGAATCATTATCAAAATCCTTGATCAGTTTTGGGTTAATGGCACTGACGAAAAGGTTTGCCTCTGAAAGCTGATGGGCAAGGACTTCATAGTAATGTCCTGTATGCTCCATTACAATTTGGGATTCACCTTCAACAGAGTTAATTAGTTCTACAAGTGAATTGATATCACTGGCTGTATGCTTGATCTCAAAAGGTGCGGAAACAATTTCACCGAAAGGTCGCATGATAGCAACCATGCTTTTCCCTTTTGAAACATCGATACCTACTGCGTTCATAAATTTGTCACTCCTGAAGATTGTTACAATGGATAAATACCAGTTTTACTCATTGCCTATTCCATCTACTGTGGTGTGACACGAATGCACATATAGCGATTCAACCTGCATAAAACGAACGCTGCGAATGAGGAGCTGGTTATCAGTCTTTTGTACGGACGCGAAGTCCAAGAAAGAGGAAGATATCCGATTGCTACCTACATTCTAACAGCTTAAGCAACAAGATGGGTAATTCCTTACTGGCTGTAAGGGGTATTAACCATAAATATATTGTAGTAGAAAGAGGTGATTGTTTGAATGACATGAAAACAGAGATTCTCCGGGTACGAATGACACCGGAGGAAAAAGCAGCACTGAATAAGCAGGCAAGTCTGCATCATAAAACCATGAGCGAATATATTCGGAGCGTGGCAAAGTGTCCGCCGGATGTGACGAGGGATGAGTTTGAATCCTCTATCGTGCGGATGATCTATGAGATCAACAAGATTGGTGTCAATATCAATCAGATTGCAAAAAAGTATAACGAGCACAATTATGTGGAACCAAGTGAAGAACTGCTCTGCAAATTGGATGAAGTTTACGGAATGATGAAACATACCATACGGATTATGAAAGGTGATCGCAATGTCGCTCATTATTAAGATGGATACCATTAAGACAGAGGAACATTTACGAAAGTCCATTCCCTATATTATGAATGAGAAAAAAACGGATGGCTTGTGTTTTAGCAATGCAGGCATCACACCGGAGCAGATTTTGGATACTTTCTTTTTGACGAAGCAGATGCATCCCACGCACGGAACCAGACAGGGGTATCATTTTAAGTTTTCTTTTTCAAAGGATGAAATGATCGCACCGGAAGATGCTTTGAGTTTTGTACGGGAGTGGGTCGAGGAATATCTGGGAGATCATTATGATTATGCCTGCTCGGTTCATAAAGACCGTGACCATATGCACATGCATATGGTATTCAATTCCGTAGCAAGAAATGGTGGAAAGTACCGGTATGAAAAAGGGGACTGGGAAAAAGTGATACGCCCGCTTACAAACCGTCTGGCTGAAACATACCATACCGGACCATTAAAGGAGAAAGATCCGGCGCTGGATTATTCACCCGATTACGACAGGAAGCAAGGAACAATGACGGGAAAAGAACGGGTGGAGCAGGATATTGACCGGTGCATTTTGGAAAGCAGATCCTATGCAGATTTCAAGAAGCGTCTGGTTCGGGATTATGATTACCAACTGCGGGAAGGAGTATCGAGAGAGCATGGTGTCTATCTTGCTCTGACACCGCCGGGGAGAAGAAAAGCCATTCGTACCTATCGTTTACGTGAGGGCTATATGCCGGCAGACATTGACCGACGCATTGCTTCAAAGACTGCCGACAGAGTTTCGGTGAAAAGGGAGAAAGCAGAGAAGAGAAATACAAAACTTGACTGGGCAATGAGCAGAAATTATCAATTTATCCCTTATAAAGAAATGTCGGAATATCAGAAGGTAATGGTACGGCAGGTGTTGGAGGCAAGGCGGTTGTATCAGCGAACCGGAACACCGCTGTATATCCATGAACGAAGTGTCAGTATTCTTCGGAAAATGAAAAATGAGACGAAACAATGCGGTGTGTATGTGAAACGAAGAGAGACAAGAAGAGTGCAGAAAGAACTCATCAAAACGGTGCAGCAGAGGAGGAAGAAACAGTTATGACAACAGAACAGATGGCATTAATAAAGAAACTGATCCAAAAGCATGAGATTGAAGCAACGGATGCCGAGTGGACATTGATTTTTATGGGAGTCGGCTATGGATTGTCAGAACAGCAGATAGACAGTTATCTTGTGATGAATACTACTGACCTATTGGCAAAGCATGAAAAAATGCTCTGTATTCTTTTGGGGATGGATTCAGAAATGCAAGGAGCAATCGATGAAATTCAAAATCCGCCAGAAAGAATACAGTTTATGTTAGAAAATCATTTCCAAAGAAAGAACCCGGAGAGTGGTTATGAAAGTGTGATGCAGTATGTGATTGAAGACAGTGACCTGTCAGCAGCACAGATCGAACAGCTTCGGAAAGCGGTAGAAGCAGGAATGCCGGCAGAGGACATTTTAGAAATGGCAAAGAAGCGAAAGGATGTGATGGAGATACGACGGTGTATCGAATTTTATGAAATGATGCAGCAAAAAGGCAAACAGGAAAATGTAAAGAAAAGCAGGAGGGCAAGCAAATGAGTGAAGAATTACAATCGTTAGTGCAGATCATAGAATTATATGGAAGAGGTCTGGAAGGGTTGGGAAAAGCCATACGGTTCTCGGCAAGGGGAGCAGAGAAAGGAGTGCAGATTGCACAGGTGAAAGCATTACAGCATCGAATGAAACTTCATTATGTCAGTGAGGGAACTCACAATACTATGAAGTTATCCGATCTGGAGAAAATGACAGGCGGTCGTTACACCATCTTAAACATTCCCTTGGAGGATGAGAAAGAGCTGATCGCCTTTTATGATAGGTTAAAGAAGTTAAAAGTCTCTTTTTCTGAGTTGCCGGACTTAAATCTCGGAGACGGCTATACACAGATTGCCTATAATCCGGATGATGTGGAAAGTGTACGGCTGGTGATTGATTATTATAAAAAGAAGTTTCGGCAGGAAGCAAAAGAAATGGATCTGGATGAGTATTTTGGAACGGCAAGTCCGGGAGGAATGGAATATCTTGATGAACTTGCTGCCAAAGGATATGAGGGCAGGATGCACGAGGAGCAGTTGGAAGAGATTCAGGAAAGAATCAGGGATAAAGAATATCTTCCCGTCAGTATCAATGTGGAATCACTTCTTTTGCGGGAAGAAAAGGATGCCTATCTGTTTCGTATTCCCCGTGGCAGACTGGGAGAAGATCTTTCGAGTGCCATACGGATCAAAAAATCCGACTGTATTCTTTTGGATGAGGGACAGACGGTGATTACCTGTTTGAAACGGGATGGAGAACTCTGGGGCTATGCACTGGATCAAAGGAAAAACATCAATGAGAAAGAAAAAGTGAAACTGGATATTACAAAACTGGAAAAAGCATTTGCCCCGGTAGGCGATGACCGTGTGAAAATGATCGGAAAGCTAAAGCCAGAGTATGCAGCAATCTTTCCATCTTTTCATGAGGGACAGGAGGTTCCGAAAAAATCTTCTGTCCCTCATCTGGCTTCGGAGAAAATAGTGGAAAAAGTGCTGTCCCTTGAAAAGATGAAAGAGCGATACCAAAGCCCGGAGTACATTCCGGTTACCTTTGATATAGAAACACAGATGGTGGCAGAATCTCCGAATCTGTATATTGCCAATCTGCTGAAAGAACAGC